>Ga0315547_1001194_pt1 | contig 21340 bp, 22 predicted proteins | sample SalMarSW160240MG_2_FD_202542 | JGI IMG/M metagenome (GOLD analysis project Ga0315547, IMG submission 202542) | Salt marsh sediment microbial communities from the Plum Island Ecosystem LTER, Massachusetts, United States - Salt Marsh Sediment SW1601-240 ...
CCTTTAAAGAATGCGTAATAGCTCACTGGTTTAGTGGTTCTGCGCCGACAATCCAACGGGGCTTAAGCCTGTCACCGAAGCTATGGCTTTCTGATTTATCAGGAAGGGTAGGGGAGCGTTCCCCGAGCTGTGAAGCTGTTCCGTGAGGAATGGTGGAGCTACGGGAAGTGAGAATGCCGGCATGAGTAGCGTAAGGTGTGCGAGAAACACACCCACCGAAAACCTAAGGTTTCCTACGGAAGGTTAATCCGCGTAGGGTTAGTCGGGCCTAAGCCGAGGCCGGAAGGCGTAGGCGATGGACAACGGGTTATTATTCCCGTACCGCTTGTGTGGAGGCAAAGGAGGGACGCGGCAAGGCAGGTTGAGCATACCTAATGGACATGGTGTGTCCTCTACCCCAGGTGATGCCGGGGCAGGCAAATCCACCCCGGATATTGTAGCTGAAAGTAGAGGGAAGTTGAGGAGAAATCTAAGGCGACTCGACTGTACCTATACCGCCGAGAAAAGCTTCGTTGCCTTTGAAGCACGAGCGCCCGTACCGCAAACTGACTCTGGTAGGTAGGGGTGAGAGTCCCAAGGTGATCGAGAGAACCCTCGTTAAGGAACTCGGCAATCTAACCCCGTAACTTCGGGATAAGGGGTGCCTGGATTCCAGGCGGCACAAAATTGGCCCAAGCGACTGTTTATCAAAAACACAGGTCTCTGCTAAAGCGTAAGCTGAAGTATAGGGGCTGATACCTGCCCAGTGCTGGAAGGTTAAGGAGAGGTGTCATGATATTTATATCGGCAGCACCGAACTGAAGCCCCAGTGAACGGCGGCCGTAACTATAACGGTCCTAAGGTAGCGAAATTCCTTGTCGGGTAAGTTCCGACCCGCACGAATGGTGTAACGACTTGGGCGCTGTCTCAACGAGGGACTCGGTGAAATTGAAATACCCGTGCAGATGCGGGTTACCCGCGACAGGACAAAAAGACCCCGTGGAGCTTTACTACAGCTTGGCACTGGGCCTGAGTTCATCATGTGTAGAATAGGTGGGAGGCTTTGAAGCTGGGGCGCCAGCTCCGGTGGAGCCATCGTTGAAATACCACTCTTGGTGAATTTAGTCTCTAACCGTGGAGCAAGCCATGGGACAGTGTCTGGTGGGTAGTTTGACTGGGGCGGTCGCCTCCTAAAATGTAACGGAGGCGCCCAAAGGTCCCCTCAGGGTGGATGGAAATCACCCATAGAGTGCATTGGCATAAGGGGGCTTGACTGTGAGACATACAAGTCGAGCAGGTGCGAAAGCAGGGCAAAGTGATCCTACGGTTCCGAGTGGAAGGGCCGTGGCTTAACGGATAAAAGCTACCCCGGGGATAACAGGCTAATCTTGCCCAAGAGTTCACATCGACGGCAAGGTTTGGCACCTCGATGTCGGCTCGTCGCATCCTGGGGCGGTAGCACGTCCCAAGGGTTGGGCTGTTCGCCCATTAAAGCGGCACGCGAGCTGGGTTCAGACCGTCGTGAGACAGGTCGGTCTCTATCCGTCGTGGGCGCCTGGAGATTTGAGGGGAGCTCTCTCTAGTACGAGAGGACCGAGAGGGACAGACCTCTGGTGTGCCAGTTGTTCCGCCAGGAGCATTGCTGGGTAGCTACGTCTGGAAGGGATAATCGCTGAAAGCATCTAAGTGAGAAGCCTACCCCAAGATAAGATCTCCCATCCTCCCCTTTCGGGGGGAGGGGTAAGACCGCAGGTAGACTACCTGTTTGATAGGCGGCGTGTGTAAGTGCAGTAATGTATTGAGCTAAGCCGTACTAATGGTCGAGGGCTTGACCTGCTTCAGGATTGGTATTAGATAGAGTTAAAAAGAAAGAGGGATAGAAATGTCCCTCTTTTTAATATACAACACAGATTAATTGGACGGTTCTCCACTTAGTAGTTCTTCGATCCTTTTATTCAAAGGTAATAATTTGCTTAAAGTGATATTGTGAAAATATTCAAATTCTTCATTCAATTTTGTCAGGGTATCAACATTCATGCTTTCAGGTTTATGCGCAAGTAATGTTACCTCTATTGCTTTTGAATTCTCTTTTGTCTGAGCGGCCTTTACTTCTTTAATCATCTGTAGAAGTTGCGAATCGCTTAGTTGTCCAATAAGTACTTCAAGGTTAAATCGAGCTTCATCGCGTTTTCCAGTGGCTTCTTCCCAGCGCTTTATTGCTTCGCTCAATTGTGGCTTATCTTCTTTTTTATTAGCTTCACCCATTTGTACCATTAATGTCATTTCTTTATTTGAATATTCCAATGACATATTTATTGCTTCTCTAAGAGGTAATAGTACATGTTCTCGTGCTTTTATCAGTCTGTCAGTTCGTAATTCATACATGCGTAACTTTAGTTGTGAGTTGGTGTTAATATAGGCAACAATAGCTGTGATGATAGCACCTACTATAGCACCAGCTATTCCGATGAGTGCTCCTAAAACTAAATCAGACATTTGATGTCCTCTGATGATATTATTTCCCTTACTATTTCATCATTAGGTAAAATTGTCAAACTACTCCTCAATCCCACCCCCCTCGTTTCTCATCTTTTCCCACCCTGGCCGCCCTAGGGAAAATCCCTCTCTAACTCTCCCCTTACGAAGGGGAGAGGATGACTGTACAAACCGTATATCTTGGCTATAAGCTAATCTTTCCCTCCTTCGTAAGGAGGGATTAAGGGAGATTTAAACAGGGAGTAGCCTGCGGAGAGGGGCGCCAGCCCCTCTTTTTGTTTTGAAGGTAGATTACTTAAGAAGTCTGATAAACTCATCCATCGATAAATTGGCACCGTCAATAATAGAATCCAATGTGCCGGTATCAATACTCTTATGGTCGGGAACGACTACCTGAGCGAAAGGGCTGTCCCTTCTTAGCACGATATGGCTGCCCTTGCGGCGTTTAAAGTAAAACCCGGCGTTACCCAGTGCCCTGACGACTGCTTTACCGGATAATCCCCTGGGTAGCTTGCTCACCTGGCGGCAACCTCAAGCTCAATAGTGTCCCGGCCCACTTCTGTAGGCAGGGGAATTCCATCCTCAATGAGGGCTTCAACATAGGCCTCCATAGCCTCCTTGAGGTTCTTTTGGGCTTCGGCCTTGGTCTTACCCTGTGATACACAGCCTTTCAATGCCGGGGCATAAGCCACGTAGCCCGATTCCCGCCCTTTTTCAATAATAACGGTGTATTTCATTTTAGCCACCTCTGCTTATATGATAGCACAGAAAGATTATTAATTCTTTACCAGCGGGCTTGACCTGTTTCAAGGTTGGTATTAGATAATAGATAAAAAGAGAGACCCGCTGTATTAAGGCGGGTCTTTTTGGTTTAGAGAGTATATCTGCTCAAAATATCGCTGGCATTAAGTCCGTCCCGGAGTACTTGGGCGTCATGAACACTTCCAGGCAGTAGAAGGGTTTATCTACTTTTGCGTAGTTCAGGGGGCAGTGGTATACCCCGGGCGGTATAACAACGACGGTGGGGCTGTTGATTACATGTTTTTCTTTTTCTTCACCGAAGTAGAACTCCACTTCCGCCTCAAATTCCTTCATGTCCATCGGGTTTGAGCCGAAGAAGTAGAAATATTCCGTGAAATTGTGCTTATGGGTAGGCTCGTGGAACATGTACGGTTTCCTCACCGCCGTTAGTCCCATGCTTATTCTGGCGCCGGCGGGGATGATATGCTCCGGTACCGCGGCCAGCCCCATTCCTTCTCCGCCCCACTTGTTGTCTTTGATGACGTCTCTTATGAAATACCTGTTGTAATCAGGTTCGGTGACTCTTATTTCTTTCAGGTCTTCTCCCAAATCTACTCCCGAATATCCGTTGGTCATGAACATTTCCAGGCAGTAAAAGGGCTTGTTAACTTTGGCGTAGTTCAGGGGGCAGTGGTACACCCCCGGCGCGGCGACCACGATGGTGGGTCGGTTGATGACGTGTTTTTCCCGCTCCGGCCCGAAGGTATACTCTACTTCGGCATCGAATTCATGCATGTCCATCGGGTTTGAGCCGAAGAAGAGAAAGTACTCCGTGAACATATGTTTATGGCTCGGCTCGTGGAACATGTACGGTTTTCTAATCACTGTTATTGCCGGGAGCGCCCTGGCATCCGCCGGGATGATATCCTCGTGTCCCCGGCCGGCCGATATCGCCTGTCCCCCCCATTCCTTTTTCAGGCCGTCATTTATCACGTCCTTGAGGAAATATTTTTCGTACTTAAGTTCAGCCTTTTTTTTCGCCATTTTTCTTCTCCTTTAATTAGGTATTGCTCTAGCTTTCACTCCCGCTAAGTTTGTATATTTACAGACCTTTCCACTTTATAGCTTGCCATGCTTAATCCCCGCTATTTCTTAAGGGGTTTCATTGCAAACTATTATCCTTTTTTCTACGTAAGATGTCAAATAGCGGGATTGTTTCGCTGCGCTCGTAATGACAGGGGAAGGGAAAGGGGGCAAAAGGCCGGCCTATTTCACGTCCCCCGGTATCAGCGAGAACATGACGGCGTCGTGGACTTTTTCCCGCACCAGTATGCGGTTTCGCAGGACGCCTTCACGTTGGGCGCCCGCTTTCTCCGCCACCCGCAGGCTGCGCTTGTTGGCGGCAGCCACCATAATCTCGATGCGGTTGAGCCCTAGCTCTTTAAAGCCGAAACCGGCTAAGAGCGCCGTGGCCGCGGTGGCCGCCCCCTGCGAAGTGCGACCCGTCCTCACCCAGTAGCCTAGGTTGGCCGTCCGGTTCTCATGGTCGATGCGGTTAAGGCCGCACCCGCCCAGGTACGAGCCGTCTTTAGAGTTAAAAATGGCGAAGTCGTAGGAAAAGCCGTACTTCCACTCGTCGGGCTTTTTCTTGAGCCAGTCGCGGCTCTCCCTGATGGAATAGTCATCGTGCGCCCAGGACATCCAGACCGAAAGCTCGGCCAGGGATTCCCGGACGGCTTTATAAAGCTCGTCGGCGTCGTTCTTACGATAGGGACGTAAAGACACCGTTCCGTTTGTTAATGCGATTTCTTTTCTATTTAGCTTCGGGTTGTTCATAGGTCCAGATGATAAATATGTTATCCGTATTGGCTGGCGCTGTCAACATGTTCCGGCGCTTGACAGCCGGACGTGCTTGAATTACTCTAAACAAGAGCGAACCGGGGAGGTGAGGCGTAATGGCAGAGCTTCAGTGGAACAGGGACAGTCTGTATAAGCTCGTTCAGTCGAAGCTGGGCGACAGCCTGTTCATCGTCGTCTCCAACCGCGAGCCCTACGTACATACGATGAGCGGCGGCGAGATAAAATGCACCCGTCCGGTCGGGGGGCTTACCGAGGCCCTCGACCCCGTCATGCGCGCCGCCGGCGGCACCTGGGTGGCCCAGGGCACCGGTGACGCCGATAAAAAAGTAGTGGACGAACGTAACCGGATAGCGGTGCCGCCGGAAAAGCCCGAATATACCCTGCGGAGAGTGTGGCTGACGGAAGACGAGGTGGCCGGATTCTATCTCGGCTTTGCCAACCAGGCGCTCTGGCCGCTGTGTCACGTTACCTTCACGCCGCCCGAATTCCGCGAGGACTGGTGGAATACCTATAAGAAAGTCAATGAAATTTTCGCCGACGCCGTGATGGATGAAATAGGCAACCGCCAGGCGGTGGTGCTGGTGCAGGACTATCACTTCGCCCTGCTTTCCGGCTATCTCAAGGAGCGCAATCCCGACCTTACCGTGGGGCAGTTCTGGCATATTCCCTGGCCCGCCTACGAGATATTACGCACCTGTCCCTGGCACCAGGAAATACTCACCGGAATGCTCGGTAACGACCTTATGGGCTTTCATACCCGTTCGTTCTGCGATAACTTCATAGATTCGGTGGAACGCAGTCTGGAAGCCATGACCGACCGTGAAAACTCGGCTATAGTCCGTCAGGGCAACACGACTATCGTCGAGCCTTTCCCCATCAGCGTGGACTACGACGGCCTTTCCGCGGAGGCGGATACGGAAGCCGTCAAAAAAGAAATGGCGAACCTTACCCGGGAATACAACTTGGAGGGCAAATACCTCGGCGTCGGTATGGACCGCATGGACTATACCAAGGGCATACCGGAACGGCTCATGGCGCTGGATAAATTCTTGGAAGACAACCCCGAATACCACGGCAGGGTGGTATTTATCCAGGCGGGCATGCCGAGTCGCACGCAGATTGATACCTACCAGGACACAGGAAAGAGAATCGACGGCCTCATGGACGGAATCAATAAAAAGTACGGCACCGATGCCTGGCAGCCGGTTATTCCGATGACGCGGCAGCTTTCCCGCGAGACCCTGAACGCCCTACGCCGCCTGGCGCGTTTCTGCGTGGTCAGTTCCCTCCACGATGGCATGAACCTGGTGGCCAAGGAGTTCGTCGCGGCCAGGGTGGACGGCGACGGTGTATTAATTTTAAGCAGGTTTACCGGCGCGGCGGTAGAAATGCAGGATGCCCTTCTCATCAACCCCTATGCCATCAACGAGTTCGCCGCGATAATTAAAGAGGCTATAGAGATGCCGGAAGCCGAGAGGCGGCGCCGCATGAAGGCCATGCGTGAAATCGTGGCCGGCAATAACATCTACCGCTGGGGTGGCTCGATGGTCTCCAGGCTTATCTCGATAGCGGGGGTATAATGGAACACCTTTTTAAATCATGGCAGGTTTTCTCGGACGATTTTCGGGCGGCGTCCCACGTCCTGCTCCTCTCCGACTATGATGGAACGCTGACTCCAATTGTAGGTCGACCACGGGATGCCGTACTCTCGCCTGCGGTCAGGGACAAGCTCTCTGCCTTGGCGCGGAAACCCGACTTCAGCGTAGGTATCATCAGCGGGCGTTCCTTGGTGGAACTAAGATACATGGCGGCCATCGAAGGCATTTACTATGCCGGGAACCACGGACTGGAAATTGAGGGTCCCGCTCTCGACTATACCAGCCCGGATGCTGAACTCGGTCAGGCGATGATTAAAGACCTGGCCGGTCAGCTGGCGGCGGCGCTGGGAAACATTGCCGGGGTTATCGTCGAAGATAAGGGCTTGAGCTTGAGCGTTCACTATCGGCTGGTCAAAGAAGAGGAACAGGATGATGCGGCCGTTACCTTTAAACGGGTGATATCGCCTTTAGCTGATGCCGGGGAAATAAAAATCACCTCGGGTAAGAAGGTTTTTGAGGTCAGACCGCCGATTGACTGGGATAAAGGAAAAGCCGTGGAGTCCATCAGACGCGAGATTATGTCCCTCCTCAAGCTGGAACGTGTATTGACCATCTATCTGGGCGACGATACCACCGATGAAGACGCCTTTAGAGTTCTGCACCGTCCGGAAGGGTGGAGCGTATACGTGGGGCGGGAGAACCCGTCATCCGCCGCCGGCTATTTTCTGAATTCAACTACTGAAGTGGAAGAATTCCTATCTCGCTTACTTGAATTGAGATAATAACAAGTTATCTATTTGATGTAGTTTATTACGTCTTTGTTTTTCGGGGGCACCGGCGGGTTCGCGTCTTTAGAGCCGAGGGCTATCGTTATGATAAATTTGTATCCTTCCGGGATTCCCAGTTCCTTCTTAATCTCGGAGGCCTCGTCTGATTCGAACAGAAATGAGGACAAACCGATGACGCATGAGCCGATGTTCAGCGATTCCGCCGCCACGGCGATGTTCTCCGCCGCGGCCCCGCAATCAAATTCCGTAAAGTGGGCCTTTTCATCTGCCGTCACCAGGACCACGGTAGGGGCGTTGTAAAAGACGTTAAAATCGGTGCTTTTGGCTCTTTCAGCGAGAAACTCGACGCCGGACTTCAACATGCTCTGCCTTACCCCCTCGGCCATTTTAGCCAGTGTTGCGGGGTTCTGTATCACCGTGAAATGCCATTTCTGCTGGTTCATGGCGCTGGGGGCATGTATGGCGGCTTCCATTATTGCCTGGATTTCAGCGTCGCCTATCTGCTCCGCTTTATATTGCCTGATGCTCCTTCTGTTTTTTATTGTCTTGATAGTCTCGTTCATGGTAAATAGTCTCCCTCTTATCTGAATGGCTAAAGCAGGCAATCGCTTATTTACTAAAAGCGATACACATATCGTCGGGGCAGGACCCGGCTACCTGCTTCATGTGTTCGGCAGTGTCTTCCGGGCGAGCCGGGGTAATATAGATACCCGAGCCCATCTCAAAACCGGCGATAGTCGATAGCCTGGGAATTATCCTGATGTGCCAGTGGTAGTAGGGGTCGTCTTCGTCATGCGTCGTCGTGCTATCGATGACCAGATTATAATCGGGATTGTCCAGTGCCTGGTACAGGCAGAAAGCCACGTCCTTAAGCACCTGGGCCAGTTCGGTAAAGTAGGTATCCGGAAACAGGCCGAATGAAGCGCAGTGCATCTTGGGGAAAATCCATGTCTCATAGGGTACGCGCGAGGCGTAGGGATGGACGACGATAAATTCTGCTGTCTCGGCTATGACCCGGTTCCGCCCCTTCTCTAGATTATATTTTATTAAATCGCAATAGAGGCATCTCCCCATATCTGCATAATAATCAAGGGCGACATCGAATTTGCGGTGGTAGTAAATTGTCATTATGGGCGTGGCCACCAGCTGCGAGTGCGGATGTGCCAGAGAGGTCCCGGCCGTCCATCCGACATTTTTAAATATCGTAATATGATTGATTTCCCGGTCTTTCTTTATAACGTTATACCTCTCCTGATATGCCGTCAGCACCCGCTCAACCTGTTCGTAAGGCATCAGCGCCAGGGGTGTATTGTGGGACGGACTATCGATGATAACCTCGTGTATGCCGTAGCCGATCATCTTGCGAAAGAACGGACCCTCCTCCTTCCTGGTGGTGTCTCCCTCGGGCACGAGCGCGGCGAACCGGTTGGGTATTACTCTCACTGACCAATCGGAGGGTTTGTCAGGATTCGGTATTCTGAAGACTTCAGTCGGCGTTTTTGATTCATTGCCGGGGCAGAAAGGACACTCTGCATCCCGGTCGGGAAGCTCATCAGCGGCGGCGGCTTTTGCCTTCGACCTGCCCTGGGGGCGTTTGCCCCTTTCCGGGGCTACTATTACCCACTCTTTGGTGGTGATATCCTGCCTTAATTCAGACATTCGCCCCCTTTTTACGGGTAAATCCAGGGATAAACGCCGGCCCTTTAAAGCGCCTACGCCTTTATACGGATCGGCTTGCGTTTCGGTCTGATAGTCTCGCCGCTTTTCACCTCGGTATCGGTGAAGTCGCCTTCTGCGACGCTGTCATAAATGATGCAGTTACGGCCTATCTTGTGTCCGTGAGGGATTGTGGACCGCTTGCCGACAATAGTCAGTCCGGTGTTGAGAACCTGGGGATTGACGCGGTTGATTTGGTAATCCTCACCGAAGCCGATATGGCAGTCGGCTTCTACGGTTATTTCCTTGTCCAGTATGGAATGGTCGATAACACTGTTGGGGCCGATACAGGTGTTATCCATAATAATCGAATCTTTTATAACGGCACCCTCGGCCACCTGAACACCCGGTGATATGATGGAGTGTTCTATGCGTCCTTCTATTTTACAGCCTCCGGAAAGCAGGCAATTGGTGACGATGGCGTTATCGCCGAGCTTGGTCGGGGAGGTTTCCACTTCCCTCGTATATAGTGGCCAGTCGATATCGGACAGGAACGGTTGAGACATTGCCAGCACCTCCATATTGGACTGCCAGAGGCTTTCCACGGTGCCGATATCGCGCCAGTAGCCGTTGTAAGTATAGGCGAACATCCGGCTTTTATTTGCCATCTTGGGAAAAATGTTTCTCCCGAAATCATGCCCTGTCCTTTCATTCAAACATTGCCGGAGAGTATTAGTATTGAAGATATATACGCCCATGGATACCATATTGCTCTGCGGATTCTTGACCTTTTCCTGAAAGCGGTTTATTTGCCCTTTTTCATCTGTAATCACGGTGCCGAACCGGTAAAGTTCTTCTTCCGGCATGCGCGTGACAGCCAGGGTAACATCTGCGCCGTTTCCCCGGTGAAATTCGAGCATGGCGGAGTAGTCCATCTTGTAAACATGGTCGCCGCTAAGTATGAGTACCTCGTCAATATCCTCTGCTTCGATGCGGTCGAGGTTCTGGAAGACGGCATCGGCCGTACCTTTATACCAGTCCCGGCCTTCTTCGCGCGCCAGGTAGGGCTGCAGCAGCCGTATATTTCTGTCCGGGGGCACCAGACCCCAGGGCGCGCCTATGCCGATATGTTCGGTGAGGGAGACAGGCTGGTACTGGGTGAGAACGATGACATTGTAAATGCCCGAGTTGACGCAATTACTAAGAGAGAAATCTATGATGCGGTATTTTCCTGCGAACGGGACTGCCGGTTTAGCGCGTTCTTGAGACAGGATGCTAAGGCGCTCCCCCAAACCACCCGCCAGAATAACAGCCAGCAACCTGTGCATATCTTTCCCCTGTTTGTTTAAAGTTTATATACGGCGGCTTAATCATGTTATATGTATTTATCCAAGATGTCAACTATGTGCAAATTATACTGCCGTTCAGTTCCATTAGCGACTGTGTTGTACTATAATTGAAGCGAAACCAGCCCGAGGTATAAAAGTGTATTATTTTGCCTATGCCAGTAGCCTTAGTAAAAAACAGATGGCGGCGCGCTGCCCGGACAGCAAGCCCGTGTTCGTGGCTGTTTTACCCAACTACAGGATAGTATTCACCGGCTGGTCGCGGGAATGGCGCGGCGGCAAAGCCACCGTAAGGTCGTTACGGGGAGAGAAGGTGCGGGGCGCAATCTATGAAGTGAGCGAGGCCTGTCTCCGGCAGCTGGATAAATTTGAAGCCGGCTACGAGAAGTTGAACGTAACCGTGTTCGATGAGGACAATGAGCCGCACCAGGCGGTAACCTATATCAAGTCAGGGCAGCTGGAGGAGTCCCCGCCTTCGGAAAAATACGGGGAGATTATACGGCAGGGATACCGTGATTGGGGAATTGCCTGACCGGTTTCTGCGTGCAACAAGACAAAAGTCCAATTAGTGGACTTGTATTAGCCAGCCATCTGTTGTATCATGTATTGCAGTATGTAGAACCAGACCCGAATGAATCAATCGCTCGCAACGGCGTATTATATACAGGAAAAGCGTGACATCTGTCCAAAATACCTGTTTGAATTATCTCGCGAATATAATGTATCATGACTAATCAACACAGAAGGAGTGACTCATAACCACCTGCAATTATTCCGCCGAATTTTCCTTTCCGGCTTATGGTACGATATTGAGTCAAGCCGGGGATATCTTGAGTGTGGGTGGTAGTTGAAAAGTGGGTAAAGCAGGCAGACCGTCCAAGGAGGAAGAGAAGAAGCACCCGCTATCCGGGCAGTTTAACGGTAACGTGCCCTGGCTGGACGGGTGTAAGGAATACGGGAGGGAGACGTGTCTGGGTTGCCCGGTGCCGCTGGAGAAGTGTCCTGCGGAAAATCCCCGCCTTCACAAGGGTGGCCGACCGAAGGGAAGTAAAAATAAGGTAAAGTCCCCTTTAGAAAAGGAGTAGTAGATGACCACAACCAAAAATTATGATGTTAAAGACATGTCGCTGGCGGGAGCCGGCCGGCAGCGCATTGAATGGGCTTCGCGGGAGATGCCGGTGGTTCGTCTTATCAGGGAAAGATTTACGGCGGAGAAACCTCTAAAGGGCATTCGCATTGCCGGGTGTCTCCACATCACCACGGAAACTGCCAACCTGGGGCTTACCCTGAAAGCGGGCGGGGCCGAGCTGACTCTATGCGCGTCGAATCCGCTTAGCACGCAGGACGACGTGGCGGCGGCGCTGGTGGAATACGGCATTCCGACAAATGCCATCAAGGGCGAGGATGATAATACTTACTATAAGCATATCAATTCCGCTCTGGATAGCAAACCTCATATTACCGTTGATGACGGCGCCGACCTCGTCACTACGATTCACACCAAGCGCAGCGACCTTATTGCCGATGTTATCGGCGGCGCCGAGGAGACCACTACCGGCATTATCCGCCTGCGCAGCATGCATAACGACGGGCAGTTGAAGTATCCTATGATTGCGGTGAATGATGCCCAGACAAAGCACCTCTTCGATAACCGCTACGGTACCGGCCAGAGCACCATCGATGGGATTACCCGCGCCACCAATATTCTCTGGGCTGGTAAAAAAGTGGTGGTCTGCGGCTACGGCTGGTGCGGGCACGGCGTCGCCATGCGGGCCAAGGGCCTGGGTTCACACGTTATCATCGTGGAGGTGGAGCCAGTACGCGCCCTGGAGGCGGTCATGGACGGATTTCAGGTCATGCCTCTGCTGGAAGCCGCCAGGGTGGGCGATATCTTTATTACCGTTACCGGAGACAAGAGCGTCATCGACGAAGCGCATTTCCAGGTAATGAAAGACGGTGCTATCCTGGCCAACAGCGGACATTTTAACGCGGAAATAGATATCCCGGCCCTGGAGGCCATGACCAAAAAGAAACGCACCATCCGCGCTTTTGTCGAGGAGTACTCTCTTGAGGGCGGTCGCTGCCTTTACCTGCTGGGGGAGGGGAGGCTGATAAATCTGGCGGCGGCGGAGGGGCACCCGGCCAGCGTGATGGATATGAGTTTCGCCAACCAGGCGATGTGCGCGGAATATATAGTTAAAAATAAAGGGAAACTGGAGATTAAGGTTCACCCGGTCCCCGAGGAAATCGATAAAGAGGTAGCCCGGCTTAAGCTCAAGGCGATGGGCGTGGCCATCGATGCTCTCACGGAAGAACAGCGAAAATACCTGTCCAGCTGGAAAGAAGGGACATAAAAATTATAGAATTTGTTGTACGGCGTAGTTTAAAAATAGTTTTCATGGCGAGCGAAGCGAAGAAATCTCTGTCACCGGGGTTAAAGATTGATTAGTCGTTATACTCCTCGCAATGACATGTTAAGAACGGAGGAACAAGATGTCCAATAGTTTTGCCACTTCACCGAATTTTATGCTAACGTCGGAGTCGGTTACCGAAGGGCACCCGGACAAGATGTGCGACCAGATATCGGATGCCATTCTGGATACTATTATGCGCGAAGACCCGTTCGGCAGGGTGGCCTGTGAGGTTGCCACCACCACCGGACTGGTTATCGTTATGGGGGAAATTACCACCGGTTGCTATGTTGACGTACCGCAGATAGTAAGGGACGTAGTCCGCGATATCGGCTATACCCGACCCGAATACGGGTTCGACTGCGAGTCTGCGGGCGTAATGGTATCCATCAAAGAACAGTCCGCTGATATTGACCAGGGTGTCAGTAAATCGCAGGAGTCTAAGGAAGGCGGGGACGCCGGTGACCTCGATAAAATAGGCGCCGGCGACCAGGGCATGATGGTAGGATTCGCCTGCAACGAGACCCCGGAGCTGATGCCCCTCCCCATTTCCCTGGCCCACAAGCTCTGCCGTCGGTTGGCGCAGGTCAGGAAAGAGAAAATTATAAAGTACCTCCGCCCCGATGGTAAGTCGCAGGTAACCGTGGAATACAGCAAGGGCGTTCCGAAGCGAATCGTGAACGTCGTTATCGGCGCCCAGCACGATGATAACGTCGGCCTCGACCAGATTGAGAAAGATATTGTCAAAAATGTGATTAAAGAGGTGCTTCCGGCACAGTTGATTAACGGTGATACCAGGTATTACGTGAACGGCACCGGCCGCTTCGTCATCGGCGGGCCGGTATCGGATACCGGTTTCACCGGACGCAAAATAATCGTCGATACCTATGGGGGCGCCGCCCGGCACGGCGGCGGGGCCTTCTCCGGCAAGGACTGCACCAAGGTGGACCGCTCGGCGTCTTACATGGCGCGGTACATCGCCAAGAACGTGGTAGCGGCCGGACTGGCCGACCGCCTGGAAATACAGGTCGCCTATGTCATCGGCAAGGCACACCCGCTTTCCGTCTCCATCGAGGCCTTCGGCACCGGTAAGGTGGATAACCAGGTGATTAAAGACCTGATTGGCAAGCACTTTGACCTGCGGCCGGGGGCTATCATCCAGTACTTAGACCTGCGGCGTCCCATCTACCGCCAGACCGCCGCCTACGGTCACTTCGGCCGCGATGACCTCGACCTGCCCTGGGAAAAGACGGACAAGGCTGATATTTTAAGGAAAGAGGGACTGGGGAAATAGGGGGAGTTCAAAAGGGGTGTATGATTAAAATCCCCCTTAGTCCCCCTTTTACAAAGGGGGAGACAGAAAGTGCACGATGGGTCGTCTCCCCTTCGTAAGGGGAGATTGAGAGGGATTTTAGGTGGGGTGGGGTAAACTCACGGCCTAAGCCGCAGGAGATACGAGGGTGGCTTGGGTGGGAAAAGATAAGAAACGAGGGGGGGCATGGGGGGTGAGGTAGAAAAAATTGGGGTATCCCCTCAATACTCCTCCTCCCCACTACCCATATAGATGTGATATAGTGGATGTAAAATAGTCTAGGGGGTAAGGTAGATAAAGAAAGAAAATCCCATAAAATTCGGCACGGATGGCTGGCGGGCCATTATCGGCGAGGAATTTACCTTCGATAATGTACGCTACTGCGCCCAGGGCGTGGCCGATTACCTCAAAGGGGCCAAGCTTGCCGGGCGTGGACTGGTTATCGGCTATGACACGCGCTTTGCCTCCGAAGACTTCGCCGCCGCCGCCGCCGAGGTAATTGCCGGTAACGGCATCAAGGTCTACCTCTGCCCGAAAGCCGCCCCGACTCCTGTCATCAGCTACGGCGTCCTGGCTAAAAAGGCCGGCGGCGCTATTATCATCACTGCCAGCCACAACCCGGGCACCTGGAACGGCTTCAAGTATAAAAACGAGCACGGCTCCAGCGCCCCGGACGAAGTTACTTCTAAAATAGTAGCGTATCTCTCGAAGTCGTACGATGCCGGTAATTTCAGCCGGCTGCCCCTCGACGACGCTAAAAATCAGGGGCTGGTATTGGATACCGACCTTGAGTCGGTATATTTTACGCAAATATCTAAATTAATAGACCTTGACGGGTTGCGCAACGCCGGGCTGAATCTGGTCATCGACCCCATGTACGGCGCTGGCGCCGGCTATCTGGCGAAGGCATTGGGCGGAGGCGCCACGAAATTCACTGAAATTAACGGTGAAAGGAACCCGCTCTTCCCCGGCATTCGTCCGGAGCCTATTCCCCCCAATCTGGACGGATTATCGGCGGTCGTTAGAGAGCAAAAGGCGGATGCCGGCCTGGCCACCGACGGCGATGCCGACCGCATGGGCATCCTTGACGAGAAGGGCAATTTCATTACCCAGCTCCAGGTATTCGCCCTGCTCTGCCTCTATCTGCTGGAAGTGCGCGGCGAGCGCGGCCCCATCGTTAAAACGCTAACAACAACCAGCATGGCATATCGGCTCGGCGAGCTGTATAACGTACCGGTATATGAGACACAGGTAGGCTTCAAATACATAGCGCCGCTGATGATGAAGGAAAACGCCCTTTTCGGCGGGGAGGAGAGCGGCGGATACGGATTCCGCGGGCATGTCGCCGAGCGCGACGGTATCCTTGCCAACCTCTATTTCCTCGACCTCATGGTGAAGACGGGTAAAAAGCCGTCCGAGCTTATCGACTACCTCTACAGCAAGGTAGGGCCCCATCACTACAGGCGTGTTGACATAAAGTTTGACGAAAAAAGACGAAAGTCGATAACCGAACGTGTGAGGAGTTACAGCCCCGAATTTATAGATAATGTCAGGGTGCTGAAGATTGATATGACAGATGGCTTTCGCTTCAATCTGGAGGACAACACCTGGCTGCTCATCAGGTTTTCCGGCACCGAGCCTCTGCTGCGTGTCTATACGGAAACGGATTCGCTGGAGCGCGTAGAGCGGCTGCTCAAGCTCGGTCGGGAAATCGCCGGAGTCTAAATAAGGTGAGTCTAAGAGGGGCGAAGCCTAAATAAGATAAGTGGGGAAGCTCGAAGGGGCGAAAGCCCCTTCGAAATCATTATTCCCCCTTCCCTTCACAAATACCTAAGGGAAGGGGGCCAGGGGGATAGGTTACCTAACTGAAATCAAGGGTGAGAGGTAGAAATGAAAAATATTAATCTCGACGACGTTAAAATATATCAGCAGAACGACCCCGAAGGTATGCTGGCGCGCATCAAAGAGCTACCCATGCAGTGCCGGCAGGCGTGGCAGGCCGCCATGAGCTTCAAGCTGCCCGCTGGTTATGACGATGTTGATAAAGTGGTCGTCCTGGGCATGGGCGGCTCGGCCATCGGCGGCGACCTTGTCAGGAGTCTGGTGCAATCCGAGTCCAGAATTCCTGTCATTGTCCACCGCGACTACGGTCTGCCGGCCTTTGTCGATGAAAATACGCTGGTGATTGCCTCCAGCTATTCTGGCAATACCGAAGAAACGCTTTCCGGCTTCGAACCGGCGCTGAAAACAAAGGCCAAAAAGCTGGCCATGACCACCGGCGGTAAGCTGCAACAGATGGCGGAAGCGAATGATATCCCGGTTTTCAAGATAGAATATAAGGCGCAGCCCCGCGCCGCCCTCGGCTTCAGTTTCCTGCCGACCCTCGGCGTTTTGCAGAAACTTGGCTTCCTGAAAGACAAGTCGGCGGATGTTGCCGAGACAGTCCAGGTCTTGGAAAGGCTGTCGGCAAGACTGGAAGAAAAATCGCCGCTAACCAGTAATCCCGCCAAGCAGCTGGCCCAGCGACTCTACGGATGCCTGCCGGTGATATACGGCGCCGGTATTGCCGCCGAGGCGGCGCACCGCTGGAAGACCCAGATTAACGAGAATGGCAAGGCCTGGGGGTTTTTTGAGGTATTCCCGGAGCTTAACCACAATGCTACGGTGGGCTATCCGTTCCCGCCGGAAGTAGCGCAGAAAATCAGGGTCATCCTGCTGCGGTCGCCCCTGTTTAACGAGCGCGTCAAACTCCGCTACGATGTCACCTGCGAGCTTCTCAAACGCGCCGGGGTGGCTTATGAGTTCGTGGACGGCGAGGGCAGGAGCGCCTTGAGCCAGATGATGAGCCTTGTAATGACGGGCGACTTTACCAGCTACTACCTGGCCATCCTCTATGGAGTCGACCCCTCCCCGGTAGAGGTCATCAGCTACCTGAAGGACCAGCTGGCGAAAGGGTAGGGGAAAAACAACTGGAAGCATGGACGAACCACGCTTCCAGTCCGTAATCCTTCTTTTCCTGTAAATTTCTATCTCTTCGTGTACTGAGGCGCCTTGCGGGCCCTCTTGAGGCCGGGTTTCTTCCGCTCTTTGGCCCGGGCGTCACGCGTCAGGAGGCCGTTCTGGCGCAGAATCGGCTTGAACCGTTCGTCGGCGCGCAGCAGGGCGCGGGAGATACCATGAGAGATGGCGCCGCTCTGGCCGGTAACGCCGCCGCCTTCCACCTTGATGACCGCATTATACTTGTCGGTGCTTTCGGTGGCGATAAGCGGCTGGATTATAGTGCGCTGGTGCTCCAGAGAAGGGAACCGTTCCTCGTACGGTGTGCCGTTTACGATAATGGCTCCGTTCCCCGCCGTCAGCTTTACCTGCGCTATCGACGTCTTCCTGCGGCCTGTCCCGTAAAAATAACTCTGTTTACTCATGCTTACTATGCTTCCTTATTCACAGCATTCTCAATTTGCGACGCGTGCGGATGCTCCGCGCCAGCATAGACCCGCAGCCTCTTTATCATGCGTGCGCCCAGCCGCGTGTGGGGTAGCATCCCTTTGACGGCATGCTCAAGAGCGCGTGTCGGGTGCTGCTGCATCATTTTCTCCAGGCTGATGCTCTTGAACCCCCCGGGATACCCCGAGTGGCGGTAATACATCTTTTGCTGGGCTTTCTTGCCGGTGACGCGTACCTTGTCGGCGTTGATAATGACGACAAAGTCGCCCGTGTCCTGGCTGGGAGTGTATGTGGGCCGGTGTTTACCCATCAGCAGGCGGGCTACCTGTGTCGATAGCCTGCCCATGGTCTTATCGGCGGCGTCAATCACATGCCATTCTCTTTTAACATCAGCCGGTTTGGCAGTGTAGGTTTTCATCGTGCGTCTCCCTCAAAGGGACCCGGATAGTTCACCCGCATCAGGCACAGTCCGTCGGCTGGAGCGGTCGGCCCGGCCAGGCCGGGAGTCTTCGCTTCGACCATTTGATAAAATGCGTCAACCGTCGTTTTACCCTGGCCGACTTTTATCAGCGAGCCGACAGTATTTCGTACCTGGTGGGGCAGGAATGAATTGGCTGCCATGTCCAGAATAATCATATCCCCGTCCCGTGTTATTTCCGCTTTAAATACTTCCCTTACTGTTCTCTTTCTGCGGGCGGTCTCGGCGCTGGAAACAAAGGAAGCGAAGTCGTGCCTGCCGACGAGGGCCTGACATGCCCGGTTCATCGCCCCGATATCCGGGTCGCCTTCGACCCGGCAGGAAAAGCCCTGCCGCATCGGCGAGCGTGTCGGGCTGTTCAATATGTAGTATTTATACTCCCGACTGACAGCGCCGCGCCTGACATCGAAAGAGTCATCCAATCGGCGTGCTTCTTTCACCGCTATATCCCGCGGCAGATAGTGATTCAGGCCATCGATAAAGGAATTCAAAGGCAAAGCCGAGTCCGTACTGAAGCCGACTACCTGTCCTCTGGCATGTACGCCGGCATCGGTGCGGCTGGCTGCCTTAATCCTAATATTTTCTCCGGTAAGCTTTTTCAATGCTTTCTCTATCTCTCCCTGTATCGTCGGTGCGTTGGCCTGCCATTGTGAGCCGTGGTAGTTGGTGCCGTCATATTCCACAATCAGTACGACCATACATCGTTACTTGACCAGCTCCAATTGCACCATGGGAGCGCCGTCGCCCAGTCTCGGTTCCAGCTTGGTAAGGCGGGTGTAACCGCCGGGTCGTTCTTTATACCGCGGTCCCAACTCGGTAAATATCTTCTCGGTCACCTTTTTATCCGTGATAAATGAAATCGCCTGGCGATAGGATTGAAGTCCGCTCCTCTTGCCCAGGGTAATCATCTTCTCGGCCATGCCTCGCACTTCCTTGGCCTTGGCCTCGGTGGTGACAATTTTCTCACGTTTCAGCAGGTCCGTGACCAGGTTGCGGTACAGCGCCCGCCGATGACCGGAAGGCCTGCTTAAATGTCTGCCAGCTATCTTATGTCTCATATCTGGGGCTCTCCGTGTTCAGAATCTTCTATAATGGGTTTTTCATCTTCGGCGGTATCACCGGCGTCTTCAACCTCGGCGGCTTTGGCTGCCTTGCCTCTAGCCTTGGCCTTGGGCTGACTTTCTTCTTCTACTTCTTCGATTTCTGCCTCTCCATCATCGGTTTCAACTTTGGGATTTAGCGATAGACCTATCGAGGAGAGGCGGTCCTCTATTTCCTGGTAGGATTTCTGCCCGAAATTCCGCAGCTTGAGCAACTCCTTGGTTCCCTTGCCGATAAGCTCACCGACGGTGGTAATGTTGCTACGTCTCAAGCAGTTCATGGTGCGTACCGAGAGGTCAAGCTGCTCTACGGGCATATTGTATTTCTCATCGGGGATGGACATGCGTATAAGCCGCTCTTCCGCCTTCATCTGGGAAATTTTAACGTATTCGACGAAGGGTGTGAGTTCTTCTATTAAAAGACTGGCGGCGTGGCTGACGGCGTCTATCGGCGAGGTTGTTCCGTCCGTCCAGATATCCAGGCACAACCGCTCGCGGCTGGTCTCACGGCCGAGATGAGCCGGCTCGACAGTAAAGTTGACCTTGCGTATCGGTGTGAAAATGGCATCGACAGGGATGGTCCCTACTGGTGTGTTATCGGCAGATTCGGCGATTCTGAAGCCCGTCCCCAGTTCTACGTCGAACTCTACGTGGAGTTTGTTGTCGGGTTCGTTAATGGTCACCAGACATAGCTCCGGGTTAATAATCTCGAAATCGGCCGATGGTTTGATATCGGACGCGCAAATGCGGCCTTCACCTTCGTGTTCCAGTATCAGCGTACCGCTACGGTCGGAGAGGGGTTTCAGCCTTAATTCTTTAACGTTGAGGAGAAACTCCATGACATCTTCTTTGGCGTTGGGGATAACCGTGAACTCATGCTGGACTCCTTCGATTCTTACTTGAGTTGCGGCTGCTCCGGGAAGATAGCCGAGCAACACGCGGCGCAAGGAGTTGCCCAGAGTTATACCGAACCCCTTCTCCAGAGGTTCGGCGACGAACCTCCCGTAATTTTCCGCTTGTTCGGTACATTCAATTTTTGGGACTAATAGTCCAGCCAATGAATTACCTCCTTATAAGCTATACTACCGCGAGTAGTATTCGATAACCGCCTTGCCGTCGAACCTGGCATCGATTTCCTCGGGCGTGGGCAGGGACAGCACCTGCCCGACCATGTTCTGTCTGTCCAGGCTTAGCCAGTTCAGGACGGTTTTTGATTCTATTTCCTGGGCCAGCTGTTTATAATATTCCGTCTTCTGGCTGCCTTCTCGCCAGCTGATAGTATCGCTTTCTTTAACCAGGGCGGAGGGGATATCGGTCTTGCGTCCGTTCAGTATTATATGCCCGTGCCGCACCAGCTGGCGTGCCTGGGCACGGGAGTCGGCAAAGCCGAGCCGGTAGACCACGTTGTCAAGTCGCCTTTCCAGCAGTACCAGTAGATTTTCACCGGTGATACCGGCCTGTTTTTCAGCCAGGGAGAAGGTCTTGCGAAACTGCCTCTCCAGGGTGCCGTAAGTATAGCGGGCCTTCTGTTTTTCGCGTAGCTGCAGGGCACGGTCGGAGAACCTCCGGCGTCGCCGGCTGGTCCCCTGCCCCGGTGGTTTCGGTCGTTTATCGAGGGCGCATTTAGGCGTGAAGCAGCGGGCGCCCTTTAGGAAGAGCTTTTCACCACTGCGCCGACATAAACGACAAACTGCTCCTGTATATCTGGCCATATTATTCCCCTTCTATACCCTTCTCCTCTTGGGAGGACGGCAGCCGGCGTGCGGGATGGGTGTTACATCCCTGATTCCGGTAATGTAAAGTCCGGAACCCTGCAGCGAGCGGATAGCCGCCTCACGGCCGCTGCCCGGGCCCTTGATGTATACTTCTACCTGACGCAGGCCGTGTACCATAGCTTTCCGGGCGGCATCGCGGGCCGCCATTTGAGCCGCGTAAGGCGTGCCTTTGCGGGAACCCTTAAAACCGGCCGTTCCAGAGCTTCCCCAGGCCAGGGCATTCCCCTGCGGGTCGGTAAGGGTTACCACGGTATTGTTAAAGCTGGACTGAACGTAAGCCCGGCCGGTAGGAACCGCCTTCCGTTCCCGCCTCCTTGTTTTAGTTTTTCTCTTCTGTGCCACCCTGTCCTCCTTGT
>Ga0315547_1001196_pt1 | contig 21335 bp, 20 predicted proteins | sample SalMarSW160240MG_2_FD_202542 | JGI IMG/M metagenome (GOLD analysis project Ga0315547, IMG submission 202542) | Salt marsh sediment microbial communities from the Plum Island Ecosystem LTER, Massachusetts, United States - Salt Marsh Sediment SW1601-240 ...
CATGATCTGAATCTTTATAAGTTGTAATATCAGAACGTCCTGCTTTTACATTTTCTTCAGTAGCAATTTTATCTCTATCAACACTCCAAAGATCACTCTTAAGTAAATCTTTCATACTTACAGGAGGTAAAGTTTCTCCTACTATAGATACTCTACCACTACCGGCACCTCCTAACCCCTGTAACCTTGCCTGTTGTAGTGCATCAAGATATCCCTGATTAGCCAAGTATCTCGTATCAGAAGTTCCTATAGCAGCAGTTAATCCTTGTCTTATAGCATCCTGTACTGCATCTTGATTTTCTATACCAGCAAGTTCAGGCATAGATTCATATATCTGCTGATCTACTCCTGACTTTGCAATAAAGTCATCTAAATGAGCCAGATCTTTTATACCATACTGAATTGTATTCTTAAAGTATTGTCCATCCGGAGTTAATTGTAGCCCAGAATCTCCTGTAACCATTTTAGAAAAATTTTGACCAACAGCTGTGGCAGCTCTAACAATATCTTCCTTATTAACTGGAGTAAATTCTAAACTTTTCCCAGACTGCCATTCCTTAAATGATATATTAAATGGATTGCCTACAGATAAGAAATTAGCTCCAAGTTTTATTTTAGAATCAAGATAAGCTTTGCCCATTTCTACCTTCTGTTTATTAAAATGATAGAACGGATTAGTTCTCTCAGTACCAATCATTTTGGCTATTTCATTTGCAGCTGCACCATAATCTCCATTATATTTCTCCTTAACAGTATTATTAATTCCAGATTCAAATGCCTTAAGGCGATTATTAAGTTCAGAAAGATCATAAGTTTCCATCTCACCAATGCGAGCCAACTCAGCAGCTTCAGCAGCTTTAGCTACATCAAACCTACCTTGATGTTTTTCAATAGCTTCTGTAAACCTACCTTCAACATCAGGGTTATACATAGATGTAATATCTAATTCATTACCAGCAGGTTGATAAGCCTGCTCCGGTGAAAATTGCCCCCTGTAATACCTAAGCGTACTGCCTAGGGCATATTTTGGTATTTCCATATCTAACCTCCTTCAGTAAGTAATTTTCTTAATTCTTCTATAGAGTACAACCCTCTATCACGATGTCTTACTAATGGCCTATCAAACCCAAGAAATCTTTTGGCAAAAGTAGAATCAGGACTTTGGTATATTTCAGCGTTAGGAGACAGCATTCTACGTATATCAAATTCTCTACCATAAGCAGCATTATCAGCAAAATAACTTGCAGCTACTTTAGATAAATTAGCTAATGGATTAGCTCTAGCTCTTGCCATACGCCATGCATTAAGTTGCTGAGTATTGAATAATCCTTCCTGAGCAGCTAACTCTGCATTAATAGCAGCAGTCTGTTGTCTCATTTGAGCATTTGTAGTTTCTTCAGTTTCTAAGGATTTTAGATTTTCTTGCCCAAGTAGTCTATTAACACCAGTATTAGCAGTAGAAATATTTGCTTGTGCTATACCGGCATTTGCTCCAAGGTTTCGTCCTAAAGTAGTGTTTATATTTCTTTGACCGGCAGCATTTCTTTCATTAATTAATCTCTGTCTTGCTAAGCTTATTCTTTCAGCTCCCATCCTTGATAAAGACACAGGAGTAGGTTTAGCCTTATTTAAAGCTCTATAATCAGCTAAAGCTCCTACACCACTAAGTATATGACCTAATGGACTAAGAGTAGGAGAATAATTCTCCTCTGCAGCTGGTACATTCATTTTAGGAGCTCCGGCAAGTGGTTCATAAATATCTTTATAGCTTTTTTTGTAGGTACGTATATCCCTTAAACGAGATAAAGGTATTGCATTAGCCGTTGCAAATGGACTAACTCTATTTATACCAGTACCTTTAGGTTCTTTAAGAACTTTACCAGGAGAAATCATATCAGATATTTGAGTATCAGCCATTGGTTTAGAATTCATTAGATCATAATCCGATTGATTCCAACCAGCTTTTTCTACTTCTTTTAAAGGTTGATATTGAAAAACTGACGGGTGATGAGAATATGGAAGTGCAATATCTATTCCATAAGGATAACGATTTCTATTCTGTGTATCATAACTTGGAAATCCTAAAAAAGGAGCTGTCTTATTGTAAAAATTATATGCCCAATTTTGAATCTTTTTCTGTGCAGGAGTTAAATAACCTGAATGGGGTTCATCCCCCTGATAAGTAGGAAGTAACTCTCCACCAAATTCTTTCTTAAGTCCTGGATATCTTGCAAGTACCTTAGCTCTTATATCACTTCTTCCATGCAGACCAGCTAATCTCAATGCATCTCTGGCATCTGCTAACGTAGGTATGGGGTAACTTCGATGAGCTCCAGCAAAATCTTTACTCTTAACACTTGGATAAGGTTTTTTCTTACTACCGTAATCTTCTTTACGACTTAATCCGCCTCCACCAAAGATAGGAATAAACCCACCATCCTCACCTACATAAGCACCTATAGGCGCATCAGGTATAGGTAGAAATGGAAATACCGCTCTTTTTCTCTTTTTATTAATATACCCTCCTGATTTCATAATTGGTTCTGTTATAGGTGTAGTTCTATTAAATGCATCATTTCTTGCAAATGGTGTTCTTGGATTAATTTGAGAAGTTGTATCCTCCTGCCAATAATTATAACCTCCTACATTTGCAGTAGGGTTACCTTGTGATACTGAATATCCTAAATCAGGATTTTCTAATATAGTATTTACTCTCATTTGAGGAGTAATTGTTTTTATTGTATCAGAAATCAACCCTCTATTTCTAAGCTCAGCATCAACATTAAAATCAGTAAGAGGATTATATGTATTATTTCTTATAACAGTAGTAGTCTTTTTACGTTTACCTAATGGCCCACCATCTTCTTTTCTACCACCAGCTACCCAACCAAAATATCTTTTTTGTTTAGCAGTAAGAGGTTTACCATTAGCAATACCTTCTTCTAACATCAATTTTGCTTTTGCAGATGTTAAGCTACCTCCTTTACCAAACATACCTAAAGCTTCTTTACCAGGAGTTTTAGTCCCCTTAGCAAATTCCTGAGCCTGCATTAAATTATCAAATTGTTTATCTACTGCCATTTTAAGTAATGGATCATATTTATATAAACTATTATCTTTATCTAATTTATATTTATTAACCAAATCTCTTGCAGGTTTAGCAAATCCTAAACTATCTGAATATATATATGTACTTTTAGTATTAGGATCATATCTTGCAACTTCATTTCTTTCAGTAAGAGCTATAGCAGGTTTATTGGATAACCCAGCAGGATTACCTTCTTCATCAGTTAATATACCTCCAGTTGGACCATCATGAGTCTCGCCTTTATATATAGTAAACCCGCCTTGTTTTGCTACAGGCATATAAGATGGACTTGATTGCAATCTTCCTAATCTACCTCTAACATCACTTGCAAATCGTTGTTTCTTTAAGTCCTCATCCAATTCACCTTGTAACCTGCGCTCTTTTGCTCTACCGCCAAAGAATCCAGATAAACCACCAGCTAAAGCCCCAATACCTCCTCCTATTAAAGTACCTATACCTGGAATTATACTTCCTATAGAAGCTCCAGCTGCCATACCTTTTAAAGCACCTTTACCAGCCAAGGCACCTTCATTTATATCGACTACATTATTTTCTATTTCATCAGAATTAGTAAATAAATCTATCATACCAGAACCTAATTCTCCTGCCATTCCTAAACCACCTGCTAAAGCTCCTGTATTTAAACCTTGTCCTGTATAATTAACTTCATTGCCAAGAGTCCAACCAGACCCTCCTACATCTCCACCAAATTGAGGTAAATCTCCCCCAAGATAAAATTCATCTAAAATAGGATCATATAATAGCCCACCCTCTTCCTTCTTACGCTTCTTAGCTATCTTACGGAAAGTCTTAGCTAAGGCATATCGCCTTGTTCCAGGACGACAGGTAGGACCTCCAAATTTACTCCCAGTACATACACCTGCGGTTCCCCGTTTTTTTATACTTTTTGCAGCCTTCTGCATCCACTTTTTAGCCATAATTTATATTAATTATTACAAAGATATATATTTAATTTGAATTTACAAAATAAGATGATATAAAAAAGTTAATAACTTTTAATAACTAACTACATAAACTTTAATAACTTATTGTACCTTTGTAGGTAAATATAAAGTTTCAATAGGATGAATAACCAGTTTTTTATGATCAGAATCTGTTGCATAACTAAATACAACTTTCATCCAGGAATCTCTAATCCTCTTACTATCAGCTGCATTACGAAACACATTAAGCCTCCACTTTCTAAATCTTCTCCTTAAATCATCATTACCAGCTAAAGTAATTACACCAGTATCCTGATGTGTATTAGTTACTCTTACACTATCAAAAGTAGTAGTAAGATCATCTACGCCGGCCAATGTAAGATCTGTAAGCCACTCTAATATATGAAATGATACAGCATTTTCTTTAAGAGGATTTATAATTAATGATAAAGAACTTGTCAAATTAGAACCAAAAAATTCATTATAGTCACCCACATTATGCAAGTAAAATTTATTAGCATCTATCGATGATATCAAATACTTATCAAGTGTTATATATTTACTTGTAGTATCAAATGGTCCATAATTATAAAACCCTGTAAATAAATCCTTATACCCCGACAAACAAACAGTATAAACATCACTTAGCCCAGGAACTGAATTCTGAGAGGTAGTAGTAAATATTACTTCCCTATTCTCTTTATCATAAGCTCCTATCATTTGTAATACATCTCTTGAATATAAATAAGATTTTAATCCTTTTACATCAGAAATAGACTCAAGATTATTTAGTATACGACTTATCCTTTTATTATTTTCATCATAATAATATACTCCTATATCAGTAGAAACTATTCCATCATATAAAGAAGTGCCACTATCTCTTGACAAATAATCATACCTGCTTAATACCCCACCAGTACCTACAGATAAAGATTCTGTATTTTGAGTTTGAACTACTTCTCTTTCTAATACAGAAAGAGTAGAGATAGCTCTAGATTGAAAACAAACTAATTTATCACTATTAGTATTTATTAATCTTGTTATAGGACCATATTCACCTTCAAGCTCTTTATAATTATTATATCTGAAACTTAACCAGGAATCGCTATATTCACCATTAAGTTTAATATCGCTACTAGTTACAATAGTATCATTTACCTCTGTATCTCTAAAATCAAATGGCTTAGAAATATAAGATTTAGATATATCTATAGCAGAATAAGCAGAATTATATCTATATAAATCACCACAATTATTGGGATAATAATTAGGATATTGAGATACCCCTATAGATTGTAGTTCAGCTATACGATAATTCATATTATTTAAGCCTGTTAAATATTTATTAAATTTATCTAATCTTAAACATAGATTTATCTTACTTTCAACCGGAAAAGATACAATACATTGGCCAGTATTAGCATTTGGAGATGTACCATATTCTGCATTATTATCGCAAAACAACTTTGCAAAATTAAATGGACATATATAAGTATCACCTCCATATATATCAAAAGTAGTAGAACCTGCAAGAGATACTTCAGTAAAATCTCCTGCTCTTATATAAGAATTATATGTTCTGCTAGTATAAGTAGCCCCACCATAAATAGAATGGCCCATCAATCTTCTATACCTACCATATATAGCTTCTTCAGTTCCGGCACCGCCACCTGGAGAAACATTAGTAAATGCAGATGGTATAGATGCAATAAATGATGTTCCTTTATATGTCATTTCAGGAGAAGTAGCTGTTAGCGTATCATCATATCCCCTTGCAATATACGGATAAGTATTTACAATGTATGGAACAGGAGATTTTGCTTCTGGGGCAGATATAAATCCATCTGTTATACTTCTCCTCCAATCAGATATAAGAGTTGGAGTTGGTTCATACCCAGTTATTGTCATTGCAATAACTGAATAACTCTTTTCATTGGTTAAATGCGTTCCAGATCCAACTGATATATTTGTAATATAGCCACATACTTCTAAAAAGTCATTTGTTCTATCAAGTATTATATTTTTATTAACAGCAATTTCTGGACTTATAAATTCTATACATTCTTTTTTACTAATATTAGAATGAACATCAGTTATGCCTGCTATGGCAGTAACAACCCCCCCTGTTTCATAATCTCTGGCAGAAGTAATATTATAACTACTATAATAACCAGCTTGAATGTATCCGGCTACGGTAGTAGGATAATGTGTAGGAAGTATAATACCTTGTGCAAGAATTGTAGAATCTATACTTGTTCTTGGCATTCTTACTATTTGATACCCAGATAAAAGATCCAACAATCCTGGATAATCAGTTTCTATATTATCCCAATTTATAGTAAACTGTACTCCTAAAGGTCTTATATTTAGATATTGATCAGGACTAATACCATCAGCTACACAAAATTTATATTCATCACTATAAGTAGTCCCAGGATTAAGTTCTTCTACTATATCAGGCATACGTATATCTGCAATCCATTTAGGATATGAAGGTCTTCCATCTAAATCAAATAAAACTACCCCAAATCTCATTACCTCATCCCTAGGGTACCCAGTGTAATCATATACAATACTTGGATCACAATATCCAGAATAAGGTAAAATAGAAAATACAAATTCTGCTCCCCTTGAATCAAATTGTCCGGCAAGAATATCTGCTCCTGGATGTGTAAATCCATAAGATATTATTCTTCCAGATCCACCAAGATTTCCTATAACAGGTGGATCTGCACCTCCATATTTATACTTATAATCATATGTATAAAGTAAATCAGTATCATTAGTTATATTATTATACTTATTAAGACAATCATGATCTTCACTAACTAATGTATAATCAGGTCCTCCACCACCTCCATTATCTATCACTACCTCATTAGCATCTCCTTTATTAATAGTACAATCATATAATCCAGTACCAGAATCATATCTCCAACGATAAGCACGAGAATCAAAAAATGTATTAGCGGGATCAAGATCATTAACTAAATTATCTATATCAAAATATTCTTCTGTAATATTACCAGCAAACAAATAATTATTTTTAGTCTCAAGAGTTTTAGGAATAAACTCATGTTTAACTAGCTGAAAGTCCTCTAAGCTAAGCTCTCCAACTGTATTTCCTATATCAGTAAGAATTGCCACGTTAGAAGTTAATTCTTGCTCAGATACAACTCTTACTGTAGGTACATCTCCATAAGCCTCATATTCTAAAGCAACTATACGAATTCTATTAAATACATCTTCCGTACCAATTGGTAAAGTTATAGTTACAATAATAGATTTATTAATAACAGTTTCTAGTTCATTACCTGCAAAATCACGCCCCGCAGATAAATCATAAGTAACTAAATTATATAATCTACTTGGAGGAGCAAATAAAGTTTCAGTTCCAGATATAGAATATAATTGATATGAATATTGAATTCTACCAGCTTTAAGATTCCCACCAGAATCTTCAACTAAAGTATAACTACCGTATGTATTATTAGGAAGAATTTCAAGTAATGAAGGATCTAGTATAGAAAGATCATTATATGTAGCATTATATATAGTATTAAGATGTTTAAGTGTGTTAATCCCATCACACCAATAAATTTTTTGGACATCTGTATTTTCATAATTACCTACTACTCTGATAGGATAATCTAAATCAAATCCAAGATCATTTTCATACACTAAGTAATGAGTACCACCTAACCAATAATAAGTATTATCAATAGTTAAGTCACCAGCTTCTCTAAGGGAAGATATAGCTATTCTATATATTTTATCTGGATTTGCACCTACAGCAGAATCATGTGCAAGAATAATAAGGTAGTCTCTTAATACAACGTGGCCTAACATTATCATATCTGCAGGTAAAGTAAAAGATACAGCATTACCTTTAGGTATGGTAAGAGCCTCACTAGTTAAACCATCTGAATCACCTGTAATAAGTCTTAAATTCTCCGCATCAAAATAACAGGTATTTGGATATTGGTTGTATGATATATCTTTATTCATACCACCAGAAAAAGATGCCGTATGTTTTGGAAGATTCATATTATTCTCTGGATCCTAAATATCTAAAATTAGTATCAAAATGTTCTGGTCCTAAGTAAGTAGATTTCCACCTGTTAAATAATGTTTCTGCCCTACTTGGATCTAATGCATGACATTCAGATTGAGCTGCACCTACATTAAACAGGTAATCCTGTTGTATATATTTATATTTAGTCTCACTAAGCTTATCACTTAGAAACATTCTGAACGCAATTCTTTCTGCTATAAAACTAACTACCCCCCTAATGTATTTTACATTATCAGGAATAGTAGGAAGACCAGTCACTATATCTATAGGAATAGCTTTATATACCATCTCTAAAGTACCAGCTTGAATATAAGTATAAAGATAATTACCTTGAGTTTTAAAAGTAAAATATTCCGACGAAGAATCTGATCCTACAATAGTTTCATAAGCTTCCCCTGTAGCAGGATCTACATCCGCTTCAATTTCAGTTACACCTTCAAAAGCAGATTCTCCAAATTTAAAGAAAGTATCTGTCATTTCCCTAAGAGGTATACCGGTGAATTTCTCTCTTACTCCAACTATACTGTATAAATCTACAGGAAGAGGCGCTCTATATTCAACTATATCTAGTTCTACTGATTTATCTTCATATGGATATGGAGTTCCAATCACGCCAAGCGCTCTCCAAACCCACTCAGCCACCTCTCCTCGGTCTATCTCTGGAAAGCCATAGTCTTGTCTAAGTTGCTCTATAAGCATATCCATACTAACTACTCTGCCTGATAACATTATTCGTAAAAATTTAAATTATTATGTTTAACTGCATGACTAAGAATATTATCTCCGTCTCTACATATATCAAGATAATACGCTGATTGATTTAAAAGATTACTAGTCAACTTGTCCCAATACCAATATAACCTGTAGTTATCTGTATGATCATTAGTTTCTCGTATTATTTTCTTACCTTCTATAGCTTTTATTTCCTCAGCAGTTTTACCTGGATACATCTTTTCCCAAAGCTTTTTAGTAGCTTTATAATTTATAGAAAGGTCCCGTGTATCTAAATTACCATCCTTATCAATTTTAGGACCAACTAACTTTTTTCTTACCCTAAGTGATCCTAATCTTGCTGGCATCCTATAATCAAGATTTTCAAAAACCATAAGTTTTATTATTCCAGGAAATAATCTTTTAAATATTTTGTGTACCACACTTCTTGGCAAGGCTTTATCACCATACCTTTCTTCATAAAAAGCATATATTTCATCCATTTTATAATCTGCCTTAACTCTACTTGGTCCTCTCTTATATGCAATCATCTTATTCTACATTTTTATTAGCTGCAGGAATCTTTTGTTGTGTAATAGTGGTATCTATAATAGGATTATCTTCCTTATCATCACGTTTATCTCCGGCCTGAATAAGAGTTAATCCAAATTTAGCTTGTATAATTAAAAGCTTCATTTGATCTATTATTTCTTTATTAATAGGGTAATCATCATCATAATCCCAGGTTGGCGTAGCTACTCTTGCTGCTTGTATAGGATCCTGAAATACTCCTCTTATATCAAGATAATCAGTAGTAAGATGAGCACCGGACTTACTTGTAATATAAACTCTATCTCCTAATACAAATGCATATATAGTATTATGATTAAATTTACCATTACCTCTATCTAAAGCATCGTCATATGTTACTATCTTATATTTAGCAGATAATCTATCTGCAGGTCCTATTCTTGTAAATGTACCTATACCAGATTTAGATTCTATAGTTATTGGTATATCAATAGTAGTACGATACATATATACATAATCATTTACTTCTGGAGATAATTCATTAGACAAAACTTTTTCTAATTCTATAGGTCCTAAAGATTGTACATAATGATCATCTATATTTGCAAAAGGCTTATCAAACTTTTGCTTAAGAAGCATAGCTCTTGTACTTTGAATCCAATCAACAACCATCCGCTTACTTAGTGGATCAGTTGCCTTAATATAGGCACGTCTAAGTTCTATTAATTCATATACAAGCTGATTTAAACTGGTTGTCATATTTAGTTAACTTAAAATTGAATTTTCCCAAATCCCCAAAATCTGAATTCCCATAAAAAATGAAAATCTAACATTACCCAAGATTTAGGAGCCTGATCAGTAATTAAAATGGATTCACAAGGAAATATTACTGTAAAATATTCAACATCTCCAAGATCTAAATCAAAAATATCATTAGGATCAAGATATACATATACTATTCCCCATCCAACATTTTTTATCATATAGCTATTATTAGAACCAGATGCAGAGTGTAAATGTAAATTAATATCATCCTCATTACCCTTACAAATAACCACTGAATCCCATTCATATATTGGGGAATCTGTATAAACTATCCTTGATTTACCAACATCCAAATCATTTACATACGTATGTATTTTAGTCTTTTGCATTTATATAACAGTTATATAATTATTTGAAATTACTATCCAATTATTTAAACTATAATCTATAATATATATAGATTCATATTGTGTAAGTACTCTTGTAGCACTACCATCAATAAAATCATTTACTACAGGAGTAACAGTAACATCCCCTGCACCTATATTTTTAATATAGTACCCACAAGCTGTTCCTGTAGCAGACCTTTTCAATGATAATACTATAGGATCAGAAGAATTACATACTAATAATTCATTCATCCTATTTACATCACTCGTTTCAACTACTTCTATTATGTTCATAATTTTTATTTTAATATTGCTATACCAGTTGCTATACCAGTTGTAATTAATAATGTTTTATTCCAGAAAGACTTCGTCTTTACTTTCTTATTAATAATTTTAATCTCTTTCTGATAGTTACTAATCTGTTTATCAGCCTTACCAACTTGATTTTGTAAATTACTAATTTGTTCGTTCAAATTAGATATACCCTCTTCATATCCTAAATTCAAATTTTTACAATCCTCAAGAACCCCGCCCTGTAAAGTACATTCCTCTTGCAATAAAGGATATGATACTGAAACTTTATAAATTGGAACAATTTGAGATGAACTAAATGGATACTTAAGAGGAGAATTATCAAAATTAGGATATAATTCTACAAGTCTTTTATACACTGTATCAGGAGGAATATTCATTAAACTATCAATCTCCTTCTTATGTTTAACAATAAGTTTCTCTAATTCCTTCTGCTTATTTACAAGCACAAGTTTTATAGAATCATTAGAAGACTTAATAGAATCATATTCTCTTTGTTTCAGTTTAAGAAGTATACTTAGATTACTTTTCTCAAGAAATAGCTTAGAGTTATCAAATTCTAAATCATTTATCTTCTTATTATGTTGTACAATAATTACCTCCCTGAATGATACCCAAGAAACTACTAATATTACAGATACAACAAGAATAACATACTTCTTATTTTTCTTTAACCAATTTAGGATTCTCATCTTTTATTACCTCCTCAACTTTAGGTTCTTCAAAACTACTTAATAAGATAGTTATAGTTTCTATAGCACCACTTAATTTTGTATAAAGTGTACTATATTCATCTATCAATTTAACAACCTTTTCCTGTTGTTTAATAAATTGATTTCTTTTAGATTCTAATTGTTCCTTAGTTAATGACTGCTCTTTCTTTGCCATGAATTTTTTAGTTTATATTATTATTATTATTTTTATTTTCTCTCCAATCTATTAATTGTTTACCAGTTATAAGAACTACTACAAATGGTACAGCAAACATAAATAACTTACCATCTAATTTAAAATATAAGTCCTCAAATAAAGCTACACCCAAAAGTAAAAATGCCATTATTTTACTCCACGTCAAGGTGATAACTAATCCTATTTTCATAATTATATATCTCTCATACAACGAACTGAAAATCCATTAGGGAAATAATGTAAGGCATCTCTTGTCAATATAGTATCATTATACGATGCAAATTGAAATCCATCACTATTAAGTGGATCAAATGGATCATAAGGATATTCCCAAAAAGTTCCTCTTTCCCTTATAAGTTCAAATGCCCCAGTTTCAAAGTTTCGTTCCCCTCCTGGTAATGCTGTAAACCCAAATTCATTAGTTGCTCCTGTATTAGGACTTAACCAATAAATTACCCCAAATTGTTTTAATTTTCCTCCAGCTACATCTAATCCACCTAAAAATGAAACAAGGACCTCAAAATCATTTTGTGAAGGCACCCTCCAACCTGTTAATGCTAATCCGTGAGCATTACTACAAGCATAGTAATTATATAAAGCACCATATGCATCTTTATATGTAGCCATATCATTATTATACCAACAATAGCCTCCATCATGTCCAATACTACCATCTTCTGCTACCCAATCTTCATCAGGAATTATATTTGGTATTGGTGTACCATCTGCATAATGGGTTGTTCTTAAATTCTCTACCATCCACTGCTGTGTTCCTATTGTTACATAGGTATAGATATTACCATCAATATCTTGAATATGAGAAGGAGATATAGGTGCAACAAGACTAAAAAATGATTTAGATAATATATCCTTATTCTTTAAAAATAATCCATTTAGTCCTCTTAATTTCATAATCTAACCCATTTACCATTAGCATAATCTACCAAACAAATACAATCCCACTGATTCAAAGTTGCACTTGTACTATAATCTATATAATCGTTGCAGTCAGGAGTAATAGTTATTACACCGGTGTTTATATTTTTAATAAAAAATACCTGACTTGATCCCGATGCTTTATTTAATTTTATAGTAAAAGCCTCTGTAGAATCACAAACTATTAATACATCATTCTCATTAACTATAGTATTATTACTAACTATACGAATCCCTAAATCTTTATTTTTCATATTTCAACTATTTAACCTTTACCGAATCACTTAATCCATCATCGTTATATTTAACATAACCACTACGAGTTACTTTTGATATACCTTCTTGCGCCCTTATTTCTTGCCTTATAGCTGTTTCTATTTGTTCTGGTGTATTTCTTCCCTTAAATCCAAAATAAGCAGTTATACATAATCCTATTACTCCAACAATAATCATTGTATTTACAAATCTTCTTTGCACTTTATCCCTTCTCTGTGTTGCTTTAAGTTCTCTTGCTATTAACTGCCTGGCTTCAAGTTTTTCCTTTCCTGTAATCTCCCCCTCATATTTTGCCTGAAATTCTATAAAATTTGAAATAACTTTAGTATGAGATGTTACACTACCAGCTAAATCATTAATCTTACCCTCCATCCTGATAAGAGATTTGAGAAGGCCATCTTTACCATTACCATACAAGTCAGACTCCATTCTGTCTAATATAGCAGTTATCTTACCAAGTTCATTTTCTTTTATACACTTATCCATCGTTTTTATTGCTTGAAATAGTTATTTGTCTTGTCATAATTACTAACTCGTATACTTCTTTGTTTGTCATGTTAGTTTTCTGATAAACATAAAAGTGCTATTATTACTTGATACTATTGCTAAACTTGCCTGTATCCATTGTATGACATCTAATTCTATTGTATCTCCTTCCGATAATTCTCTTTGTTCACTAAGTGAAAACATTGATTGCGTGGAATCTGTTGTAATATATTTTACTTTAGTTGCCAGGGAAATACCACCGCTGCCAAGTGTTCCATTTTTACAAATAGTAACCTGAGCTTCACCATTTGCTGTTGTTTGATCGAAACATAATTGTGCGTGAATTAAATAAATACCATTTTCGGGTATTACATAATAATTATTTGTATTATCATAATTATCCCCGTAATCATATCTTCTGGCAGCATAGTAAACGTTAGTCATGTCTATTTTTGTGTGAGTTGTCTGTGAAATATTTTGTGCGACAGCCTCAATTCTCGCTCCGACAAATCCAAAATGATCAGCACTTTGAATATATATTCCTATTCCCCATCCGGTAGTATACTGACCATCCATTACGGCTATTGCGGGATGGCTGGCATCACCGAATGCTATGTCTATATGATGTATGATGCCGTTAGTCCATTGTTCGGAAAGAGACCCATTAAGAAATTTATTCTTTACTTCATAAAGAGAAATACTTGTTGTAGTTAATTCTGTGATCTTATACATATCAACACCACCGCAACATACATCTCCAGTTCTATTTTGATAAAATATATTTATAGAATCTTCGTAAACTATTGGTCTGCCTGATCCCCTTAATTCACCATATCCAGGTTTTGTTAATATTGGAGAAGAAGGGTGTAATACCCATCCGTCAGTTGTTAATTCAGTATTGTAAAACAATAAAGAATCTTCTTCATTACCCTGATCTTGTGTTATCAACCACCAATATTCATCCCAATAAAAAAGGCTATGATCATTTTGTATTGTCTCATCCACCGAAGATAAAACGCCCACTAATGACCATATTGTAGGGAAAGTGGTGGCTTCCCATAATTCAAGCCTTCTTTCATCATCTGCGGCTAATACTATATACCAAATATTATTCCACTTTAAACAACATGGATAAGATTTATGATATGCTGTATCTATAATAATCTGATCATAAGTCCAATTAAATCCATCATAACTCGTTGCATGACCTACCTGTCCGTATCCTGTATCAGTATCCATAACCTCAAAAAATAAATGGTAAATTCCATTTTCAAAAACAATGAATGGATCGGCAACAGTAGATGGATTGTCAATATCTGTTATGTCTGTTGCACTTAATACCGGATTATTGGCTCTTTTGTATGGCTTGAATGACAGAATGCTATCCCTCCCAGCTTGTCGTGGGGAGCATGGGTAGTCCTTCTCATTCGGGTATAATTCAGTAAAATTATCATTTATCTTTGTTCTTACAACAAAACCTGTTTCACCAATATTAATAGTTGATTTACTCATGTTATTACTCCTTTTTCATTTGCATCCATATATTCTTCAAATATATCTACCGCATTATCATTTAATTCCTGAGTTACGCCTGCCCCCACCTGCCAGAATGATATTTGATTTTTTGAATAAAATCCAGGTGCATTATTTGATAACAAATATATCTCGCCTTCTGGAATACCTATAGATGCAATTGCATCATTAATTATTCTTGTTTTATTTTTAATCAAATCCTGATGAGTTGAAAGAACTCTGTTAGCAGTAAACATCCCTCGGCTATCAGTATTTGTGTCACTACTAAGACTTCCTGAATTTATTTTTACTAAACATGTTGTTAAATATCTTGGTTGTATCCCAACATCATACGTCCCGTTAAAACCAACAACTAATGAATTTTCACTTATATCTAATCTTAAATAACAACTACTGCTTGCGTTATTTTGCAAATAATTAACACCATCAACTGAGGGTATATAATGTGTCCTTATATATGCATTATCATCACTCTGAAAACCCTCGTAAGCTGTGAAATTCATAGTACCGCCGTTAAGCACTATTTCAAGATCACCTGTACCTGGATTTTTCCAATTTACAAGAGCCTCTCCCACATCATTAGTATGTATACTCGTGACTGTCAACCTATCACGAGTATCCCAATATCCTATATCTTTCCATTGCCTAATAAGATTACGATACTTTATATTATCTGCCTCAGAAGGTGCTACGCCTCCTAATGTATCTACCCAATAATCATATATGTTCTGATATTCAAGAACCCAATAATATTTATGTAATCCCTTATTTGATTTTAGATGACCAAAATCATTCCAGACACCAGACCAAAAAATAGATAGCCAAAAATCTCTATGCAGTTTATCTATCTTTGCTGCACCTATATCAGAACTTAATATCATTATTGCCACAATAGAATTAGGCGCATTATCCTGATATTTTACAATCGTTCTTATGAAATCAAATCCTATCAGATTAGCAGTTGTTGCCGTTCTTAATGCGGGAATACCAGTAAACCATAAATTATCAGTATCGGCAGCTATATATGTAGCAGTATTAGGACATTGGAAAGTTTCTGCACCAGGAGTATCATCTATAATTGTCAGAATATCACCATTCCTTAAGCCGACATAATTCCCATCATCGTTTTTATGTGCATCATCTTTCAACCATAGTTCAACACATTCTGGTTGTGAAGCCCACCAAGTAGCCCAGTTGAAGGAAGATAATCCCAAAGGAGATAAAGATGATACAGGAGATACAAAAGGCATAATTCTTATAAATTAAATATCTATATAATATACCATTACACTACCAGCATCTAAGGTTATAGAAGACACAGGATTATCAAATACTATTAAAGTATTTTGACCAAGTGTAACATTTAAATAACTTTTAGTAGTTGTAGCATATACTACCTCTACTCCTTCCTGAACCTCAGTTATAGTATCTATTTGAGTATCATCTTCTAAAACTATTAAAGAAGATATTTTACCTCTCCTTGCCAGGTGAGCATTTGTATCAGCCCAATAGTCACATCCAGCACTTCCAGCTAACTTTTTTAACAGTAAGTTAGATACTGATATAAGAGTTTGTAATGCTTTTTCCATAAATTTAAAATTAAATTAGTTACAAAATTACAACATTAATTTGACAAATGCAAAAAAATTATAATAAATAAGTTATTAAGTTTTAATAAACTTGTTATTAAACTTTATTAACTTTATTAATTAAGATCAACCCACGCTCCATTATACCCTTGAAACTTATTAGTTGTAGAATTATAAATTAACATTCCACCTACAGGAGTAAGAGCATCTCTTTGCGTAGTAGTAAGTACATTTAGTAGTATATAACCAGTAGTTGCCTGCATAGTTAAATGCCCCTCTACAGTTACACCTGCAGCAGAACCATCAACAGAAAGTATATATGCATTTTTACCATTACCTATATAAGTATTCCTATATTTTGTAGTTCCTCCATTATATCCTATCCTATTAATAGCAACACTAGCATCATCATCATTACAATTAGTTTCAAATATTTCAGAACCTGAGAATCCAAATCCTTGATCTTTTGCAGCTCTTGTAACAGGGAGAGTTGATAACGCTTCTATACTTCTTAATCCAAATCCACCATCTGCATCAATATAAAAATTATATGTATGAATTGAACCATTTGACTTAATAGTAGTACTACCTGCACCAGCAGAATACCCATCTCCAGTAGTTTTGGTTCCTACATAAATAGAATCAGAATCTATATTCCAAACTCCTATTGTACCAGCAACGGTATTTATAGCTCCTTTAAATGTAGTAGTACCAAGAGACTTATCATACTTAATACCTTGATCTCCTGCATAATTACCTATAATAACATCCCCAACATCAGTTCCTCCTATTATAGCCTTAAATACATCAGCCCCCCCATCATCAATAACCTGTATACCAGTATTAGCATCTGGAAATATTAATACCCTTGCACCTGAAGCAGCACTAGCATATTTACCTCCAACCCCATATGTTGAATCAGCTATTTTCTCGGCAGGGTTATACCCTGAAGAAAAACTTGTAGATCCAGAAATAGAAATGTTATCTGCCTCTATATCTATCCCTTCAGCAGATGCATTTATAGTAGCAATTATACTACCATTAGCGGCTATATCCGTAAAATTTAACTTAGATGCTGTAATAGAGGTAGCATATATATCCCCACCATCTATTTTAGTAACATCACTACTATGTCTCCAATTAGAAAGATAAACAGCTCCACTAATTAATACCTGATCAGCAGCAATAGATAAATTAGCTAATGAAGTTATACTATCAGTGTCTATTTCAGTTGCAGAAATAGTGCCAGCCTCTATAAGTGATGCAGTAATTGAATTAGCTACTATATCATTAGCATCTATATGCATACTACCATCATTCATTACTACATAAGTAGCTTCAGTTTTTGTAGCATGATTTTGAGCTATAGCTACCATTACTTTTCCATCACCAACTGCTGTAGAAGCAGTAGTAGTAGTAAGATAAACCGTAGGGCTTCCTGTAGAAAAATATATATATGTTTTAGCAGCCATGTTACCTGTATTCCCCGCTCCTATAGAGTAGGTTGTACCATCAGATGTTATAAATGAACCTGCTCCCCAAGATACTGTATCTGCATCTGTAGCAGTAAATACACAAGTCTGGTCCCACCCCTGATGTGCTATATTAGTATCTGCACTTACAACATTTCTTGGAGTAGCATGAACTTCAGTAGAATAAGCAACACTTTCATTACCAGAAGTATCTACAGCCTTAATCCAATAATAATATGCCTGACCACCGGTACGTCCTCCATCTAAGAAATAATTTGTTCTAACACTTGCAACTAAAGATGATGTGCCACTATCATTAACAGTATTTCTGTATATATTATAAGATGCAAGATCAGACTCGGTATTATGAACCCATTCCACAATTACATATTGTATTCCTGCAAGAGCACTACCAGCAGTTACAGTAGCAGGAGGAACATCATCAGCATCTGTAACTTGGGTAATATCAGCACAAAAAGCCGAAATGGTTCCATATTTATTAACACTGGCTACACCAAAATCATAAGATACATTAGGAGTTAATCCTTCTATAATTATAGTATTAGTAGGAGAATCTAAATATGTATAGTAAGTAAAAGCAGTCTTTTTATATCTTATCTTATAATAATCAATTGTTGTAGTAATAATAGCATCCCAGGTTAATTCTACATAAGCAGATTGTGATCCATCAGACCCAGTACTAATTCCTGTATCAGAACATGTTAGCCCTGTAGGAACCGAATCTGCAGTATCAGTAGTTATTGCTATGAATGGTGCTCCTGTAACTATAGTATTTGTAGTAGCAGATAAATGATATCTTTCTGTAGCACTTCCTCCTTGCAAACCTCCTAATGAATTATGAGTCAATCCTCCTACTAATCCAGAAATAGATTGCCAAGTTTTATCACCTCTCCAATATTGTAAATTTGTACCTGCAGTTATCTCAGGTTCAAACCCTGTATGCCCTGCACTTGCATAATCTAGTTGAGTTAAAGATGCATGAGCAGACCCGGCAGGTATAGCCCAAATTCCATCAGCCCTTAAAAAATAAGAATTTCCTACAGAATTAGATCCTGGAACAAGACCTTTAGTTGTAGCAGCTGTAGAAAATAAGTCTAATAAAGTTGTAGCCTGAGTACCTGTAAGCTCCTCAAGGATACCAGCACCAGCAGTTATTCTACCAAGGAATCTACTGGTATTAGATACATTTTGTATTTTAGTATAAGTAATATTAGCATCTGTAATATCATTAGTAACTACAGCTCCCCAAGACGGGTTCCCCATCCCATTACCATGAAGCACTGTAGTAGTAGTTCCTTGATTCTCAAAGTCATCAGATGCCAATAATAATACTATATCAGAAGTTAATGGATTGCCGTTAATAGTTCTGTTATTAGATACTTTATTTTGGAAAGCATCAAGAATTACTGACCATAAAACAAGGTCAGTTGGATCTTCTGCTAACCTACTCAAAGCCTCCTCGAAGTCTATATTCATAATTTATTTATTTATTTCAGACGGCCTAGGAACTTTATGAACTCCCCTACCTCTTGTATGTTTTGCTGCCATAATTATAATCCTCTAAATCTATTACGAGTTATTTCAATTCTATTTAAATACTCATTCATAAGATCATAGTCGGTATCCTCAAATACAAATGTAGGAGTTGCCCCATAATAAGAATGCTCAAGAGCAAATACTATATTGCAAATCAAATATAAATAATCTATATCTTGAGATATAGACTTACCTAAAGTAAGCTTTCTGCAAATAGATTCTGCAAGATGCACACCAATATCCTTACCAACAAGAATTAAATTGCCTACATCAGTCTCAGTCCACGTCATAACCTATATATTATTATACCGACCACTCGGCACTAATCTCCCTTGCATCAAGGAAGTCATTTAGTTTATCAGTAATAGTTGTAAACTGATTTTCTCTTCCTAATTCTCCAGCCCATTTAGCAGAGTTCATCAACGCTACACAAAGAAATTGTAAACGATTTTCTTCATAATTAAAATCATTCAAGTTTATTTGCAAAGGTAGTTGAGAAGCCATTAAATACGATTCTGAAAGAAATCCTTGAGTAGTAGTATCTGTAAGTGGAACAGAATCATAAGTAACTTCAAGGGTTATCTCATAATAAGCATCAGGAAAGTAATCATCATTCAAAGGAGTAATACCATCAAGAAGTACATCAGGTGTAACCGCATAATAAGAATTAGGTGAAACACCAAATAGATTGGCATATGTACCATCTAATCCTATTTCATTAGTAGCATCTCCTGTATCATATAATTTTATAGAATAAGTATTACCATCATATAATACATAAAGATTAACTAAACTAACTTTAGTCCAATCAAACCCAGCCCAGGTGGACTGGTCATATAATTTAAAAGATTCAGCATCGTCAGCTTCAACAACATAAACAGCTAGAGCCATATTTTATTTTTTTATAATTATTTAAAAATGTGTTTTATCTATACGAGCCAACCACCCCTTTAGAAATACTTCAAGTTTAGGTTTCTTTACAGCTAAATTCATATAGAATATTTTTCTCCTCTTAACAAACATATCACACACAGAAAATTCAGCTTTATTAATAGCTTTCAAGGTATTACGTCCTATTATACCATCATCTACAACATGAACTATACGTTGAAGCATCCTAATAGCAGGTTTAAATCCAGAAGATTTATTCCTAGTATTAACCCCATGATCAAATACCTGAAGAACTAAATTTTCATCCTTAATACCCTCAAGATTCATAGGTTTCCAATAATCCTCATAATAGATTTTTATTACTTCCTCTTTAGTAAGATTTTTAATATCTAAATCTGGGTAGAATAGACGACAGATGCCCATATTCGTTTCACCGCCTGGATCACTTTCGTGCCAGCAGTAACCTCCTTCATTTTTAAGAATAATAGGTATACACTTGGAAAATAAAGATGAATACATTCTTTTTGGGATTAGAATATATTTGAATATATTATTAAATAGCATTTCAGTTATAGTAAAAGAGGGGGTTTAAAGTTATTACACCCCCTCAGTACATACCACAATTTATTTTTTTTAGAAATACTACAATCCTAAAACAGTATTAAATGCCTCTGTAAGACCTACGAGAACTGCAATAACAATTCTTCCTTTTGATACAGGTTTTACACCAGTTGTAACATCTACAAAAGTATCATTTTTAATCTCAAAGGAAAATATATTATATGTACTTCCAGCTACTGCATCAATATTACGCACAGTAGGCGGATATGCAGATACCTCCCTGGTTTTAGTTTCAAACTGAGATCTT
>Ga0315547_1001197_pt1 | contig 21318 bp, 20 predicted proteins | sample SalMarSW160240MG_2_FD_202542 | JGI IMG/M metagenome (GOLD analysis project Ga0315547, IMG submission 202542) | Salt marsh sediment microbial communities from the Plum Island Ecosystem LTER, Massachusetts, United States - Salt Marsh Sediment SW1601-240 ...
TCCCCGTTAATGGTTGATCTTATAGCAGAAATCGAACTGACATGAATAAGTTTTTTTACTTTTCTCTCCAGGCAGAGATCAACAATATGTTTTGTCCCGGTAACATTCACCTCGAACATTTTCTTTTTCATTCCCGGATTAAAGGATACGATAGCAGCACAGTGATACACCCTTTCAACATTTTCAAAAGCCAGGGAAAGAGAAAACTTGTCTGAAATATCCGCTTTAAACCATTCGACTTTTTTCATAAGCGAATGGCTGTCCTTCACATAATGCTTCCACACCGACAGCACTTTTTCCGGATGTCCGTTTTCACTGATCAGAGCCCTGACAGGGATACCCGATTTTATCAGTTCCAAAATCAGATGCCCACCCAAAAATCCTGTTCCTCCTGTTACAAGTATCATCTTGCAAAGATAATTAATAAGTTTGATGAGTTGATTAGGTGATAAGGGGAGACTTGAAACCAGTGACTCAGGACTTGAGACTTGCAACTTTTGACTTATTTCAAATAAGAATTCATTACTTTTGCAGGAAAAATTATGTTTACCGGAATAGTAGAAGAAGGTGCAAAAGTTGTTGCACTGAAAAAAGAAAAAGAAAACCTCCACATCACCATGGAGTGTTCCTTTGCTGATGAGTTGAAAATAGATCAGAGCATCTCACACAACGGTGTATGTCTTACGGTAGTGAGTATTAAAGACAATACCTATACTGTAACTGCTATTAAGGAAACCCTGCTCAAATCAAATCTTGGCCAGTTGAAAGTTGGAGATAAGATCAACCTCGAGCGCAGCGCCAAACTCGACGGAAGACTTGACGGCCATATCGTTCAGGGACATGTTGATCAGACAGCAATCTGCACTGATGTAAAAGAATCTGAGGGCAGCTGGTATTTTACATTTGAGTACAAACCTATGCAGACCGACTATATTACAGTTGAGAAAGGATCGGTATCGGTCAACGGCGTCAGCCTTACTGTTGTCAATTCAAAAGACAACTCCTTCCAGGTGGCCATAATCCCCTTTACCTATGAAGTAACCAACTTCCACCAGATAAAGCCGGGAACCACTGTCAACCTCGAATTCGACATCATCGGAAAATATATTTCCAAAGTGGTAAAACAGCAATTGGTGAAGTGAGAAGTCAGAAGTCGGGAGTCCGAAGTTGAATGGAGTTGAAATGTGAGACCAGGAACTAGTAACTAAAGACTAACAACTGACTTAGCATAAAATTAACATTGGATCCGAAAAAGGTATCAAACAGATCGTTAATTTTACCTTCCTAACAAATAAAACATGAGCACGTCATCACCCAGAAAACTTGCCATTAGTATTTCCCTGGTTATTTCGGTAATTATCATTGCTGCCGGACTGGTATTGACCTTTCTAAGAAATACCAGTTATTATGTTGTACTGTTTTTTATAGCCCTGGTAGTATTCTTTGCTATTTTCCTTGTCATCTTCTATTCCCTTAACAGCTTTATCTTTGAAAAGATAAAGCCCATATACAAAACCATTCAAAGTGTCAGCTTTGACGAAAACAGGCTAAAAAAAGATCTGGAAGAAAAGGATATCATGCAGGATGTGCAGAATGATGTAATGCGCTGGGCAAAATTGAAGACCAAAGAGATTTCTCAGCTGCGGCAGCTGGAAAAATATCGCCGTGAATTTCTCGGAAATGTATCGCACGAGCTCAAAACTCCGATTTTCAATATACAGGGTTATATCCTTACTCTTCTCGACGGAGGTCTTGAAGATCAAAACATCAACAAACATTATCTCGAAAGAACAGAAAAAAGCATCAACCGGCTGATTTCCATTGTCAACGACCTGGAATCAATATCACTACTTGAGTCAGTTAAACTAAAGCTTGATATTCAGCGATTTGATATTGTTAAGCTGCTGGAAGAATGTATAGAAGATCAACACATGTTTAGCAAAGAAAAAAAGATCAAGATAAAGTCTGTGAAAAGTTATGAGAAATCTGTTTTTGTCATGGCCAACAGGGAAAGAATCCGGGAAGCTATTGAAAATCTTTTGATCAATTCCATTAAATACGGAAAGAAAAATGGTTATACTGGCATTGAAGTTCTCAATATGGAAGATAATGTAATGGTAGAAATTTCTGACAATGGCATTGGCATTTCCGAAAAGGACCTCCCCAGGATTTTTGAACGATTTTTCAGAACAGACAAAAGCCGTTCGCGTGAAATGGGAGGTACCGGACTTGGCCTGTCCATTGTAAAACATATTATTGAAGCACACAACCAGACCATCAACGTGCAAAGCACTTACGGAAAAGGAACCTCCTTCTCCTTCACCCTCCGAAAAGCCTGAACCGATTTTGTAGGGTCACACCATGGCGTGACCGTTTTTTATTAATGAGACTCAATTTTCACTTCATATTATTCGTGAAAATTGTAAGTCGAATTAATCCCGATAGCGAAGCTAATCGGGATCAAACACCCTGTGCTCTTGGCACAGGGTAAAATTCCTTTTAGGGTCTTGGGTCTTGCCCAAGGGTAAACGTCATTTACTAAATACACCGCATCAGTGGTACTATCCAATGCCGGAAGTTTACGTTTCATGGATTGTGTATATCCTTTGCAGTAAGCACCCCCTCTCCAATCTGGAGAGGGCAGGGGTGAGGTATTCATGCCGGTAATTTACGTTTCCCGATTTACTGAATGCGAAATAACCAATTACCAGTTACGAATTACGAATTACCAACCACCCAATAACCCCGTAACCTGAAAGATCAAACTTCAATTGATCCCATCATTACAAATCAACTGATTTTCAAAAGTTTCACTAATAAAAATTAAAATTGGTTTTTTCTGTTCAGAAATCTATCTTTGTGCAATTTTCAGCAGATTTTTCAAAATTACAGGTAAAATGAGTGTCAAATTTCCGGAATACAAGCAATTTGATTTATCCAGGATCAACAAGGAAATGCTGAACCAATGGAAAAGCAGGGATGTTTTCAGCCGTAGTCTGGAGTCCCGGCGCGCAGGTAGGGCATTTATCTTTTATGAGGGACCTCCCTCTGCCAATGGTATCCCCGGCATTCATCACGTTATGTCACGTACAATAAAAGACATCGTTTGCCGCTTCAAAACCCTCAAAGGCTTATTTGTTGAGCGCAAAGCAGGTTGGGACACGCACGGACTACCTGTTGAACTGAGCGTGGAAACCTCTCTTGGGATCACTAAGGAAGATATAGGTACAAAAATCAGTATAAAAGAATTCAACAACACATGCAGGAAAGAGGTAATGAAATACACACGTGAGTGGGAAGATCTTACGGAAAAAATGGGTTACTGGATCAATATGGATCATCCGTATATTACTTACGATAACCGATACATTGAAACGCTCTGGTATCTTCTGAAACAACTTCATGATAAAAACCTGCTCTATAAGGGCTACACCATACAACCCTTTTCTCCTGCTGCAGGTACAGGACTTAGCTCTCACGAACTAAATCAACCCGGTTGTTACCGCGATGTAAAAGATACTACCTGTGTTGCTCAGTTTAAAGTCATCCGGGATAAGAAATCAGAATTTCTTTTTAAAGACACAGATACTGATCTTTATTTTCTCGCCTGGACAACAACTCCCTGGACTCTTCCATCCAACACAGCCCTTGCTTTTGGCGCTGACATACGGTATATAAAAGTGCGCACATTCAATGTTTACTCAGGTGAGCCTATTACAGCTATACTTGCTAAAGACCTTATGCCGGTTTATTTTAATGTAAAAAATGCAGAACTCAGCCTTGATGAATACAATCCGGGAGATAAAAACATACCTTATAAAATACTTCACGAATACAAGGGAAAAGAATTTGAAGGCATCCTATACGAACAGCTCATCGATTGGGTGAAGCCCGCAGGCAAAGCTTTTGAAGTACTTCTTGGAGATTTTGTTACCACCGAAGACGGAACAGGTATTGTACATATTGCCCCGACTTTTGGTGCTGACGATTATCGTGTCGCCCAACAATACAAGGTAGCTTCTCTTACTATTGTTGACAGACAGGGAGTCACTGCGCCTCTTGTTGATAAGAAAGGACGCATGTATCCCGTAAAAAATCTGGATCCTGCATTTGTTAAAAATCAGGTCAATCTGAATACTTATTCAGAGTTTGAGGGCCGGTATGTAAAAAATGAATACGATGAAAACCTGACAGAAAATGACCCGACTCTGGATATCGATATTGCTGTAATGTTGAAAAAGAACAACAAAGCATTCCGCATAGAAAAACATGTGCACAATTACCCCCACTGCTGGCGCACAGATAAACCTGTACTTTACTATCCTCTCGATTCCTGGTTTATACGTACGACAAAACTGAAAGATCGCCTGATAGAACTTAACAATACCATCAACTGGAAACCTGAATCTACCGGTACAGGACGTTTTGGAAAATGGCTTGAAAACCTTGTCGACTGGAATCTTTCCCGCTCACGATTCTGGGGTACCCCCCTGCCAATTTGGATATCGGAAGATAAAACCGAAGAAATCTGCATTGGTTCTGTCGCCCAGCTTAAAAATGAGATCGACAAGTCTGTGAAAGCAGGATTTATGAAATCCAATCCCCTTGCCTCATACAAAGAAGGTGACTTTTCAGAAAAAAATTATTCTCACTTCGATCTGCATCGTCCCTTTGTGGATGAAATAGTGCTTGTATCAGACAACGGACAAAAGATGATGCGCGAACCTGACCTCATCGATGTATGGTTCGATTCCGGTGCCATGCCCTATGCCCAGGTTCATTATCCCTTTGCTACAAAGGAAGATGAATTTCGTGCTGTGTATCCTGCCGACTTCATTGCTGAAGGTGTTGACCAGACTCGTGGGTGGTTTTTCACCATGCATGCCATTGCAGGCATTCTTTTTAATTCCGTCGCTTATAAAAACATCATCAGCAATGGCCTGGTGCTGGATAAAAACGGCAACAAAATGTCAAAACGACTGGGAAACGCTGTTGATCCCTTTGAGACAATTAAAAAATACGGTTCTGATCCCCTGCGCTGGTATATGATGACCAATGCGCAACCCTGGGATAACCTGAAATTCGATATGGAAGGAGTGGAAGAGGTAAGACGTAAATTCTTTGGTACACTCTATAACACCTATTCTTTCTTTGCGCTCTATGCAAATGTTGATGGATTTGACGATTCAGCTACAGAAATTCCTGTTGAAAAAAGACCTGAAATTGACCGCTGGATCATCTCCCTGCTGAATTCCCTGATCAAAGAAGTGGCATCGCATTATGAAAATTATGAACTTACACGTGCCGGTCGGGCAATTCAGGAATTTGTGCTGGAAAACCTCAGCAACTGGTACGTTCGGCTGAACAGAAAAAGATTTTGGGGAGGTAATTTCGATGATGACAAACTTGCTGCTTACCAGACATTGTATGAATGCCTCGAAGCAGTTGCCATTCTTGCATCGCCTATAGCTCCTTTTTTTACTGACAAAATTTTCTGCGACCTGAACAGCGTATCCGGAAAGTATGATCAGGATTCTGTTCACCTTGTTTATTTTCCGCAGTGGAATAAAAATTATATAGACAAAGACCTGGAGCAAAGAATGAGTATTGCGCAGACAATTTCTTCCATGATACTCAGTTTACGACGTAAGGTAAACATCAAGGTACGTCAACCCTTGAGCAAAATTATGGTGCCTGTACTCAACAGCAAATTTGAAGAACAGTTACAAAAAGTATCTTCCCTGATCCTTTCGGAAGTAAATGTCAAGGAAATTGAATATCTGAAAGATGTTTCAGGAGTACTTGTAAAAAAAATCAAGCCTAATTTTAAAACACTTGGACCCCGCTATGGGAAATTGATGAAGCAAATATCCGGCACCATAGCAAAATTCTCGCAGGAAGACATTGCTGAAATAGAATCTTCAGGGAAAAAAGCAATTCAGGTAGATAGTGAAAAGATTGTTCTTACCCTGGAAGATGTTGAAATCATCTCGGAAGATATCCCCGGATGGCTTGTTGCCAATGAAGGGAAGATAACAGTAGCCCTGGATATAACTGTGACGGAAAAACTGCGTAATGAAGGTATTGCCCGGGAATTTATCAATCGAATCCAAAACCTGAGAAAAGACAGTGGTCTTGAAGTAACAGATAAAATTCATATCCGCATTAAAAAACATGGGGATATCATTAAGGCTGTTGAAAACTTCTCAGAATACATTAGCTCTCAAACCCTGGCAACAAATATTGATTTGGTGGATGAACTTAAGGCTGACAAGGCTTTTGAAGTTGAATTAAGCGATGAAATTATCACCCTGATACAAATTAATAAGATTTAAAAAGGAAAGCAGTACATATTAATATTTTTTATACTTTTAATAGACTAAATTTTATGATGATGGCTGAAAAGACAAGATATAATGATGAGGAGTTGGTAGAATTCAAACAGATCATTCTGGATAAGCTCGAGAAAGCCAAAAAAGATTATGAGACACTCAAGAGTGCCATAACTCAAAGCGAAAGCAACGATACTCAAGATACTTCTCCTACTTTTAAAGTCCTCGAAGAAGGCGCATCAACACTCTCAAAGGAAGAATCTGGCAAGCTGGCACAACGACAACAAAAATTCATCCAGCATTTACAGGCTGCCCTGGTACGAATCGAAAACAAAACCTATGGTATTTGCCGTGAAACAGGAAAGTTAATATCTAAGGAGAGACTTCGGGCGGTACCACATGCCACTCTTTCTATAGACGCAAAACAAAGGCAAAGATAATTCCTGTTTTTATAACAAAATAAAAATGATTGGGTACTTTCTCCAATCATTTTTTATTTTTGTCAGCAACATATACATCATGCGAAACCCATTTACATTGTCTCTGTCACAAAAGGCTCTGCTGGTTGTAATAACAATTCTTATCATTGACCAGACTTTTAAGATCATTATTAAAACAACAATGCCCCTGGGATCAACTCAACCTGTTATAGGCAATTGGTTCCTGCTTCGTTTTATTGAAAATCCGGGTATGGCTTTCGGAATTGATATACCGGGAAAATTTGGCAAGCCGGCATTGACCATTTTTCGATTGATGGCGGTTGTACTTATCAGTTTTTACATGCGTTCTATCATTAAAAAGAAAGCTCCATTTGGCTTTATCTTCTGCCTTTCCATGATCCTCGCCGGAGCCATAGGCAATATCATCGACAGCATGTTTTACGGCCTGATATTCAGTGAAAGCAGTGCCTTGAAACCCGCAGTGCTCTTTCCCGGAGAAGGAGGATATGCTCCCTTTCTCCATGGCAAAGTAGTTGACATGTTATATTTCCCTCTGATAGAGATCACTTTCCCCGAATGGGTTCCGTTCTGGCATGGTCAGAGATTCATCTTTTTCAGACCCATATTCAACATTGCCGATTCGGCCATATCCATTGGAGTAGCATCGATTTTTTTGTTTCAAAGGAAATATTTGAAAGAAATGAGTTGATCTATCTTTACGAGACGAAAATGAACAGAAAAGCTCAAGGATAAATGAAACGTTTGGAAAATTTAAATGAATAGAATAACCAATGCGGTTTTCTTCTCTTATGAATTGATAATTCTTATTCCAAATGATTGTATTATTTTTGTGTTGTATAAACACTTCATCTATTAGTATATTCACATATGACTGAGCATGTAATTGGCATTGATATTGGCGGTACTTTTACCAAATACGGAATAGTTGATAAAAACGGTCATTGTCTTAAAGAAAGTTTCACAAGCACTGATAAATATAATGATTTTGATGTCTATCTCGAAAACCTCACCACTGAGATTGAAGAAATAATCAGTTCTTTTCATGATCCCATAAACATTAAAGCCATTGGCATTGGTGCTCCAAACGGCAATTATTACAAAGGCACCATTGAAAATGCTCCTAACCTGAACTGGAAAGGTACCATCCATTTTGTCGAAAAATTAAACCAGTATTATCCTGATATTCCCATTGTACTCACGAATGATGCAAATGCAGCTGCACTCGGTGAGATGATCTACGGAGGTGCCAAAAATATGAAAGATTTTATAGTCATTACTTTAGGCACAGGACTGGGAAGCGGAATTGTTGTAAACGGCAATATCGTATACGGGCATGGAGGCTTTGCGGGCGAATTGGGACATATGAATGTTAAGCATCGTGGCCGCGATTGCGGTTGCGGAAAAAAAGGTTGCCTGGAAACTTATGTTTCTGCTACCGGCATAAAACGTACAGTCTTCAAACTTATGACCGAAAAGATTTTGGAAAGTGAAATGCGTAATATAAGCTTTGAGGATCTTACTTCAAAAATGATCTCTGAAGCGGCCAAAAAGGGAGATAAAATTGCCATCGAAGCATTTGAAATTACAGGACGTATACTTGGTGTGAAGCTTGCTGATGCGGTTGCATGCACCAGTCCGGAGGCAATTTTCCTGTTTGGCGGACTGACAAATGCAGGTGATTTATTGCTTAAACCTACAAAAAAAAATATGGAGGAAAATCTTTTCCCTATTTATAAAGGAAAGGTGAAACTCCTGATGTCACAGCTGAATGAAACCAATGCTGCCATTTTAGGAGCATCAGCTCTTGCATGGAAAGAATTGGAAAAGTGATTTTTTTTCAGTTACTTAAGGTTCTTATTTCTTTGTTATCGTAATTTATCCTTTTTTATTATGAAATGGAGCAATTACTAAAAAATAAAAGAATTCTGGTTGTTGAAGATGAAGAAACAAACTGGTTTCTTCTGCGTGATATTCTTGAAGGATATTCAGCTGAAGTAGTCTGGGCTGAAATAGGTCAGCGCGCTATTGACATGATTTCCGAAGGTCAGCATTTTGACCTTATACTTATGGACATTCACCTTCCCTCAATGGACGGTCTTGAAGTTACCGAAAAGATCAAATCCATACATCCCGATATTCCTATCATTGCGCAAACTGCTTTTGCCCTCGATAATGAAATTCAAAATTGTTACGATGCAGGCTGTGACGGCCATGTATTGAAACCCTTTTCCATCCCCGAATTATCTGCCGCTATTGAAAAAGTGTTAAAGCCCTGATCCTGGGTTCTCTGGTACGGAATTCGGAATAAGGTTCACAATCAATTTCTAATATCAAATGTCCAATATCCAACTCTAAACTCCAAACTAAACAGCTCAACTCCTCAACTAATCAGCAAACAAGCAACCAAAAAAAGTTTCTGGTCTTTAGTCTTTAGTTTCAAGTCTCAAAATTTCAAATCTCTGTGGTTTGCGTTTCATGGATTGTATAATCCCTGAATTAAGCAGGCAGATGAAACGCATTTATTTTGCATCCTGTCGGGACTGTATCAAAAGTTCGAAAACCGTCATTGCGAACGCAGTGAAGCAATCTGGATTTTTATTTAACAAGATTGCCACGCTCGTACCTCGCTCGCAATGACGTAATGATCAGGCTTTTGAGGATTTGTTTAAAACTGTGTCTGCCCTGCTGATGCTCGCCTGCCCACCAAAGGCGGGTAATGTCCAACTCCCAATGTCCAATGTCCAATAACCGAATAACCCAACAGACCAGAACCAAGCAACCAGCAACAAGTAACCCAACAACCTACCTCATATTGGAAATCGCTTCATTTAGAAAACGATTAAAAGTATAGAGAGCACGAAAACTATTTACTATTTCTTCCAGAATATTGTCATCCATCATTTCTTTGTCAGTTTTCATCTTTGAAAATCCATAGCTTTTAAATTTCAGCAAATCCACATCCGGAAAGTCTTTAGGAAATCCCTTTGGCGGTTTTTTAAGCTTATCTCCTGATAACGGTTCAAAATGATCTGTCAGTTCATGGGAGTATATGATCTCTTTAAACTCTTCAACATGTTTATAAATATCATTGCGAATTGCCTTAAGAAAAGGTGAGGGAGGCATATAAATGCCGCCGGCAATAAACGAATTTCCCGGTTCAATATGCAGGTAATATCCTGCAAATCCGGCTTTCTTTCCTCCACGTGTAAGAAAACTACCAAAATTGGTTTTGTAGGGTGATTTGTCAGCCGAGAATCGCACATCGCGAAAAATTCGGAATATACAATCTTTGGGGATAAGACCTTTTATGTCTTTATCAAACTTACTCACCTCATGCAATAAGACTTCTGTGACATGCTCAAATTCTTGTTTTGCGTTATTGTAAAAAGATTTATTTGCATGATACCATTCACGATTGTTGTTTTGTGAAAGAGTTCTTAAAAATTCAAAGGATGTATTAAACATTTTTGACGTAATGTATAGGGTTTATTAAATGTACATTTTTTATCTTAACCTGCCCTATTGATTAATTCAAAGTTTGTTTTTTGCCAAAGCAGGTTAAAATCAATTGTTGCATCTTTTCATTTTAATTTGGTATCCATGAAAAAAATAGCATTAATAGCAGCCGGAGGAACAGGAATGCGTATGGATGCAAATATACCCAAACAGTTTATCCTTTTGCACAACCTTCCTGTACTCATGTATAGCATAAACACTTTTTTCTCTTACGATAACAACCTGGAAATACGTTTGGTTCTTGCCGAATCTGAGATGGAAACATGGAAAAAATTGTGTGACCAATTCAATTTTAAGATCAATCACAGGATCATTGCGGGTGGCGAAACCAGATTTCATTCGGTTCAAAACGGTTTGGCTGATATTACCGGAACTTCACTCATTGCCATCCACGACGGTGTACGACCGCTTGTCAGCAAGGAAACCATCTCAAATTGTTACACTATTGCAGAAAAGTTGGGTACTGCAGTTCCTATTATACCTCTGAATGAATCCATCCGGAAAATTGATCAGGAAGATTCATTTGCCGAACCCAGGGCACTTTATCGTACAGTGCAAACTCCCCAGGTATTCCAGTCTGAATTGCTCCTTGACGCATACAATACCGAATACCAGGAAGAATTTACAGATGATGCATCTGTTGTAGAAAAAGCAGGGTACAAGATCTATCTTGCCGAGGGAAATCAGGAAAACATTAAAATCACTTCAACCCTTGATATGATTATAGCCGAAGCTTTTTTAAAACACTCGAAAAAATAAAACTATTTTTTATAATATCTTTTTATATTTTCTTTTCTGTCGCATTGTTACAAGTGAATAAATAATTACCGAGGTCCTGACGAAATTCTGATTCAATTCACTTGCCATAGAAACAATTACAAACCCCGGAATGAGTATTATTCTTCCGAAGCCTCTTCAAGAATCCCTCCCGGTCTAACATCCTGTATGATCTGTACAGGATCGCATGCATAACTTACATAACTATTACTTCCAACAGCCACATCCAGTTTTTCCGTAGCACAAACTTTCGCCATTCCGCTTAAAGAAGCTTCAACGCTGACAAACTCACCTTCCAGTTTGTGACCTGAAAACGAAGCCGATACTGAAACATGAATTTTCTGTCTTTCTGCATACCCTTCTGCATAAAAGGTTGATCCTCCTCCGGCAATTACTTCCAGGTATTTAATGTCCAAATCAATATAGGCCTTTCCTCCGCTTTGTAATTTCACCCTGAGACTATCGGTTATGAGTAATCCTTTTGTTGATACCTCAGCTTTGCCCATAATTTCCATCGATGAGATTGTGGGACAAGTGAGTGTTGCCATAACTTTGCCACTGCATCCGAAGCCGTTTAAAAGCTTCAGGGTCAAAACACCATTTTCAATTTCTCTGACAAGACATTTCGATTCCAGATCCTGTGTCTTTATTGTCAGTGTATATTCCGGAGCTTTCTCAATTTGAAGCAGAATACCACTGGAAACAATAATTTTATGTATGGGTTCAATTTCTGTTTTTTCCTGTCCTTTCAGTTGACAGGAAAAAATTATAAGAACTACGGATAAATAGAAAGCTGTGTGCTTCATAAGAATTGTTTTTAATAAAACAGGAATCAAAGGTAAATAATTGTGAAAACAAGGATAAAAATTCCGCATTCTTTTCCCGAGATCAATTTCACCATTCAAATTCCTGCAAATACGCCAAATGAACTACCTCACAGCAGAGCTGACGAGGTATCAAATATAAATTTTTTTATTATCGATGCAAGCATTGCAGTATTATACTCATTTATCCCGATACGCTAGGCTATCGGGATTCGTTCGACAACCAAATTTCAATGCGCTTCACTTTTGAAATTTGAGCCTCACGAATAAATCATAGAGTTTACCTAAATGCAACCCGATCTCGTAATGAATAGAAAAACAACCCGGATGATTCTGGATATTATTTATATGTTTGTCAGATCTCCCTCATATGAAAAGGAACGGACAAAAGCGATTCGAGCACTTCTCCGGCTTCCTGAATGATCTCATCATCTTCTTCGTAGTACCAGTTTACTTCCAGAATCCCTCCTTTATCTGCCAGTGATTGAAGGAATGCAAGCATATGATAAATCAATTTTGAAGATCCTGTGTTGATGTATTCAAGATAAAAATCAAGGATAATTGTTTTATGAAAAGCATGGTAACAAGATTCCAGGGTCCGCTGTAACTCCTCATAAAAATCGCACGGATCAGTCATTCTCGAACGTCCGGATATTTCAACTTTCTTTAATTTTTCCTTGATAATAACATTCGGGGTGTCCTGAATAACTTCTTTCATTTTATTTCCAGAGACAAACCATCCCATAACATATACAATTTAATTGTTCTTCATCCCCTCTGCCACGGATTGTTAGTAGTCTCTTTGCTCTGATACCAGATTGACTTTATAATCTGACTGACTTTGAAGAATTCGTCCTCCTGCAATTACCCTTCTGTTGTTGCTTATCAAATACCAGTTAATCTCAAAATCAGTTGTTGGTATCAGATTTGCTAATTTCTTCAGTATTAAAAGAATCCACTTTGCCGAACTGTCATTAATCTGTTTTAATCTGATATTAATGACCTCCGTTTTACTACCTCCCATATTGAACGCCAGTATCCATTTCAGTACATTACTATAGAACCAGTTGGTCTCCTTTAAAGTGGAATTCCCTGAAATTTCTACTACTTTTCGCGATTCATCAATCAACACGCTTGGAGATTTCTCTCCACCCTCAATTGAGAAAGTCTTCATGCAAAATTCTGTTCCTGTTAATAAAATTACGCTTTATCTCTTGAAAACTCAAATGTAAGAAAGTGATTTGGATTAGTTTAGAAAGGTGAGATAGCTCATTTTTTCTTTCAGGAGAAAGATCAATCAATTCACCGATGAAAGAGAATCGTTGGCCGATTTTTTCTACTGCTCTTTTTATTTCTCTTCTATATTTGCTATGAGTTAAAGGAAGGTTTATCATTCAATTAACACGCATTATTTATTACTATTTTTTTAATATTTCTCTGTAAACCGGGGAAACTTTTTGAGTTACTTTTGTGTTTCATTTTTTATGACCGTTGCCTTGACTGAAATACTTGACAAAATATCAGAATTATTTCTGAGCTACGGAATACGAAGTATGACGATGGACGATATTTCTTCTGAGCTGGGGATATCCAAAAAGACCCTGTATCAGCATGTAAAGAATAAAGAAGATCTGATCCGTCAGGTAATACATTATGAATACCGGAAGAGATCTTTTGAGGTAAAAAAAATAATAAAAAAAGAACACAATGCAATTGAGCAACTATTTGAAATTCATAAACTAATTATCAGCTTCATTAAAAAATACAGCAGTGCAATTGAATATGACCTGAAAAAATACAATTATGAGTTAAACTATAAATAAACCAAAAACCATGGAAATAAAACGATTGATATGTTACTCACTCTTTGTGTTGGTTCTACCGATCAATACATCAGCACAAACCGATTCAACAATGAAATTTTCTCTGGCAGAAGCACAAAGTTATGCCATTGAACACTTTTTTATAAGTAAAAATGCAGCATTGGATATCGAATATGCCCGCAAGCGAATATGGGAAACAACAGCTATGGGGCTACCTCAGGTTACTGGTGGTGTGGATTACCTTTATACCCCGGAAGTACCTGAAGCTTCATTTGGAGGAGCATATGATATTTACAGTACAGTTCCTTCCGGTGATTTTGTTACGGGGGCCGATTTACAGAATCCCGATAGAGTTAGTTTAGCATATACAGAATTTGATCCGATAAAACTTGGCGTGGAACAAAATGTCTCATACAATATTATGCTAAACCAATTATTATTTAGCGGTGAATATATCGTTGGTTTAAAAGCAGCAAAAACTTATCAGCAACTTTCTGTTGTAAGTTTTGAAAAACAACGTATTGAAATAAAAGAAATGGTCGCCGGAACCTATTACTCATTACTTATTCTTCAAAAAAACCAGGAGTTGCTTAGGGGAACAGTCGAAAATTTAACAAAAATCTACAGCGATACAAAAAAAACAAGTGACCTGGGCCTGATAGAAGAAACCGAAGCTGATCAAATAGCAATTAATGTGAAACGCACTGAAAGCTCATTGAATTCTGTTTCGCGCCAAATTGAATTTATGTCCAGAATGCTAAAATATCAGTTGGGTTTAAATGTTGAATCAAAAATTGTATTGACTGATGAATTAGATAAATTAATTGATGTAAACTTGATAGATATAGCAAATCTGATCAGTTTCAGCCTGGAAAACCATATTGACTACCGATTACTCGATACCCAGGAAAAATTAAATACCCTTCTGGTAAAACGTGAAGAATCAAAATATCTGCCAACACTTTCAGCATTTTATAAGTACGAAGACAAATTTGAAAAAGCTGCCCTCGATTTTACTATGAGGCATATGATTGGTGTTAATCTGAGTGTACCCATATTCCAGAGTGGTATGAAAAGTGCTTCCTTAAGCATGGCTAAAATTGAATTAGAGAAATCTCAAAACATGAAGGATCAGGAATCTCAACGATTATTTATGGAAGCTGAACAAGCCAGATTAGACTATCTTACAGCATTTGAAAATTATAAGAATGAACTTGAAAATTTTAATTTATCAAGAAGAATACTGGATAATATATTTCAAAAATACAGCTATGGTACCATATCAAGCATGGACCTAACCCTAGCTAATAACCAATATCTCGAAGCTCAGTTATCATTATCAGCAGCAACACTTAATTTATTAAATACAAAAATTAAACTTGACAAAGCTTATAGTCAACTTTAAACCATGAAAACAAATTTTAATAAACAAACAGGCATGAAAACAGTAGCAAAACTTTTAGCCGTTTTACTTTTAGTAAGTTGCGGCATGTCAAAAGACCAGATGATCAAAAAGCAGATTGAAGCAAAGAAATCCAAGATCTTAAAACTGCAGGAGGAGATTGTAAGTCTTGAAAATCAACTGAGTGATACAAATGATATTCCCTCGGCAATCGTTGTTGAAGTGAAACAGATGAAGCCTGAAGAATTCAAACATTTTATTACAGTGTTTGGCAATGTTGAGGCCAGCCAGTATGCAAAAGTCAGCCCCGAGATGAATGGCCAGATCAGGAAAATTCATGTAGAAGAAGGACAACATGTAAGCAGAGGTGAATTGCTTGTTTCCCTTGTAAACGATGTTACACAAAGTTCAATAAGTGAAGCCCGGGCAAGTCTTGAACTGGCAACTACTATATTCGAAAAGCAAAAAGCATTGTGGGATCAGGGCATTGGATCGGAAATACAGTATCTGCAGGCAAAAACACAAAAACAGACAGCTGAAGAAAGACTGAATATACTTGAAGCACAATTGAGAATGTCGCAGGTAAGAGCTCCTTTCAACGGTATGGTAGACAAGATCTATCTGAAAGAAGGAGATATCGCCGGACCAATGGCACCACTTGTGGAATTCGTAAACCTATCAAATCTTACCATCAAAGCTGATGTTTCAGAAAAATATGTTGAAGATATTAAAGCGGGAGAAAAAGTTGAAATTACTTTTTCTTCATTGCCTGATGTAAAACGTATAGCAACAATAAAACGGACAACAAAAGTCATTAATCCCACAAACCGTACCTTTCAGATTGAATTGAATCTTGAAAATCCCGGAGGAAAGATCCGTCCGAACATGATTGCTTCCATTCGGGTCAACGATTTTGGTTCCGATAATGCTTTCGTCGTGCCATCAATAATTATCAAACGTGATATTACAGGCGATTATTTATACGTTACATCACCGACTGATAAAAATTTGCTGATTGCAAAAAAGAGATACCTGACAAGAGGAATTTCATACGAAGGAAATACTATGGTAACGAAAGGACTCAGCGAGGGTGATAAAGTTATCGTTGCAGGCTATAATCTTGTAAGTTCAGGCACATACGTTACTATGAATTAATTTGTATTGGCCTTGCAGGCTGAAAAAATATGACTTATGGATATTAAAGAAATGAACAATAAGGTGGTACGTGAATTTAAACTGACCTCCCTCGCACTAAAGAATAAGAATACGATTTACTTACTTACTGTACTTATATTAGTATTTGGATTCTATTCGTACAGAACTTTACCAAAAGAACTGATCCCTGAAATTATCTGGCCCGAAATCATGGTTCAAACCCAATATTTTGGGAACTCACCGGAAGATATTGAAAGTATCATAACACGACCAATTGAAAAGGAAATTGACGGTGTCAAAGGATTGAAAGAAATTTCATCGATCTCTGCCCAGGATGTTTCTATGATATTTGCCGAATTCAACACCGATGTGGATCTTGAAGATGCCCTGCAGCGGGTAAAGGATCGCGTCGACAGGGCAAAAAGTGAATTGCCTTCCGGCGATGATGTAATCGGCCCCATAGTGTTTGATGTCGATTTTACCGAATTCCCGATCATCAATATAAATCTTTCAGGAGATTACAGTCTTGCTGAATTGAAAAACTACGCCGAACATCTGCAGGACGAACTGGAAAATATTTCAGAAGTTTCAAAAGTCCAGATAGAAGGGATTAACGATCGTGAGGTAAAAGTAAATGTCGACCTCATGAAGATGGTAGCATTGAATGTCACTTTCTTCGACATCTCAATGGCACTGAACAGCGAAAACATTATTGTATCGGGAGGAGAAATGCTGATAAACGGTATGCGAAGGGGATTACGTGTTGTAGGAGAAATTGATCATCCGCAGGAACTCGAGGAAATTATTATTAAAAAAGAGGGAGATAAAACGGTGTATCTCAGAGATGTTGCCGATGTTGTATATGGCTTTGCAGAACCGTCAAGCTATGCCCGCCTCGACAGGCAACCGGTTGTTTCTGTTCAGGTAGTTAAAAAGGGTGGTGAGAACCTGCTTTCAGCAACTGAAAAAATATTTAATACCCTTGATAAGGCCAAAGAAGATAAACTGATTCCCGAAGGACTGAGAATTTCAATCACAAACGATCAGTCAGAAGAAGTGAAGAGTCAGCTGGATAATCTTGAAAACAGCATGATCCTGGGTATTATCCTGGTAGTTCTTGTTTTGTATTATTTTTTGGGAACAAGGAATGCACTTTTTGTTGGTCTGGCCATACCTATGTCCCTGTTTCTCTCTTTTGTTGTTATTGGCATTATTGACTACCGAATTAACATGATGGTACTTTTCTCACTGATACTGGCTCTTGGAATGCTGGTGGATAATGCTATTGTTGTAGTTGAGAATATTTATCGGTTTGTGGATCACGGATACAAACCATGGGAAGCTGCCAGGCTGGCCGTAGGCGAAATTGCTGTTCCCATTATTGCTTCGACACTCACAACGCTTGCCGCTTTCTTTCCCCTGGCCTTGTGGAGTGGAGTCGTAGGAGAGTTTATGAAAATATTGCCCATAACATTGATTATCGTTCTATCGGCATCATTGTTTGTTGCCCTGGTTATTACCCCGGTAATTTCAGCAACATTTATAAAAGCTGAAAACCCGGGAGCTATGAAAACAGAGAATAAGAAAAAAGGATTTATTGTTGCTTTCTCCATGATTGGAATTGGTCTCCTGATGCTCATTCCGGGATGGAGAGTCTTTCCGAATCTTTTAATAATTTTCGGGATAATTGGTGTTCTGAACCTTGCTATATTTCAAAAGCAGCAGATACGTTTTCAGAATGTTTTCCTCTCCTGGCTGGAAGTGTTTTATGTAAGAGTGATCCGATTCGCCCTAAGGGGAAAGCATCCTCTTTGGTTTTTCCTTGGTGCATTTGGATTGTTGTTTTTTGCTATTATCCTTATGGCAGTAAGGCAACCTGAAATATTGTTCTTTCCTGATAACGATCCGAATTATATCAATGTAATCTGTGAATTACCCATCGGAACCGATATAAAATCGACGGATCAATTTGTTACCGGGCTGGAAAAAGATATAACAGAATTCCTTGAACCCGACTCCGGTATTATTGAATCAATCCTTACAACAGTAGGGAAAGGAGACCCTGAAGACTATACCAGTGGACCGCAACCTCAGAAAGCGCTTATTACGATAAGTTTCGTTGATTTTCTGAAACGGGGAAGGAAAAATACTTCGGTGATCATGCGCAATCTTACAGACAGAGTAGTTGGAAAATATCCCGGAGTAGAAATTGAAGTCGCAAAAGAAAATATGGGCCCGCCTACGGGAAAAGCAATTAACCTTGAAATTATCGGGCAGAATTTCAACGAACTTGTATTTTTAACCGATTCCATTCAAACCATGATTAAAAACGCCGGTATTGAAGGAATTGAAGGACTTAAAATGAACATTAGCACGGATAAACCCGAGCTGATAGTAAAAATTGATCGTGACAAAGCCCGGCGTTTAGGAGTATCAACAATGCAGATCGCTAACGACCTGAGAACTTCGATTTACGGATTAAACGCTACCGACTATAAAGTGGGTGAAGACGAGTATCCGATAATGATCAGGCTAAAGGATGAATACCGTTATAGTTTGTCGGCCCTGGAAAATATGACGATCGATTATACCGATAACGGAATTACGAGCCATATTCCATTGTCGGCTATTGCAGATTTTGAATATTCCAGCACGTTCAGTTCCATTCGCCGAAAAGATCTCGACAGGGTGATCACGCTTTATTCAAACGTGGTTGAAGGATACAACGCAACCAAAGTGAATAGTGAAATTAAAAAATTGATGGCAGGATTTGATATGCCTCCCGGATACAAATATGAATTTACCGGTGAACAGGAAGAACAGGACGAATCCTTTGATTTCCTGATGACAGCATTGATCATTGCTGTTTCGCTTATCTTCCTAATCCTGGTAACCCAATTCAATTCAGTTATACGTACACTTATTATATTGATAACCGTATTGTTCAGTACCATCGGTGTGTTTGGTGGTCTGGCCACTTTCAAAATGCCATTTGTGATCATTATGACTGGCGTTGGTATTATAGCTCTCGCTGGTATCGTTGTAAACAATGCAATTGTTCTGATCGATTACACGGAATTGTTACGTGCCCGTAAAAGAAAAGAGCTGGGACTGGAAGAAGATGCAATACTGCCAATGGATGCAGCTACCGAGTGCCTTGTGCAGGCAGGTAAAACCCGTTTGCGCCCGGTATTGCTGACAGCCATAACCACCTTACTGGGATTGATACCAATGGCAATCGGGATGAATTTCGATTTCGCCGGATTTTTTCACTCCTGGGATCCCAATTTTTATATTGGAGGTGATCAGTCAAAATTCTGGGGCCCGCTGGCATGGACGATCATTTTTGGTCTTACATTCTCAACTTTCCTTACGCTGGTCATTGTGCCGGTTATGTTCCGATTAACTTCAGTTGCTCAAATGAGATGGATTAAATTCCTGAGTTTCTGGAAAGATAAAAATGGAAATGGAAACGGGAAGTATCGAGTTTAGAGATTACGGTTATTACAAGAAGATGTCAAAAGTTGAAAATTCGCCACAAAAACACTAAATCACAAAGCACTAACAAAGGAATACGAAATTGAAAAATAAAGCTTTGTGATTTCTTTGAGTCTTAGGGCTTTTGTGGCTGAATTAAAATCCATACCTTATTAAGACAACTCCGATAAGATACAAAATGTTAAATTACTTCCATTTTTCCGGGCATTTAATAACAAAACCATCAGCAAGTTCAACTTCATCTGGAAACTGTGAATGTATAAATTTATATTCGTGATTTTCCAGTTTATAGGTCATGTTTGCGGTATTTTTTAAATCATAAGAGTAATTTCCTGGTGGGAAAAATACAATTATTTTTTTCTTTTTACCTTCTGCTGTAATCTCTCTTATAACATCAATAGCGGGTGTAATATCACTGTCAGCAGAAAACAGAAAAATAGTATCACATGCATTTTTAACAACATCTCTAATCATATAAGACGCCAACGCCACATCAGATTTTTTTTCCTCCCAAAAATGTATTTGTTTACTAACTTTTTTACCATTGCAATCAACCTTTCTCCATCTATGTTTTTTGTAAAACTGCCCTAGTGTATAGCTAAATTTAGGATTAAGATTATTAGCTTGAAAAAACAAATCTTGCCTTTTTGCTTTATCTTGATCTTTTTGAATGGCTGAAAAATATCGAACTTTCTCAAGTAATTGATATGGCTTTAGGAAAAGTTCAACAAATTTCACCAAATCTTGCCAGTAATATTTTCTCCAATGTTTGTTTCTTAATCCCTCGTAATAATTGAATCCATCAAAATAAGCTATAACTTTATTTTCCATAACGTATATTTAAAACACAAAGCCCTCTTCAATTGAGGGCTTCAACCTAAGGATGTCCCACCTTAGGGGCAAAGAACATTTAAGTTCTACTCAAATATACTTATTATTTTAATTTATCAAATTTTTTTTTGACAAATGAATGTTAATATTTATTAATCAGTAGAATACCTTCTTATTTATATACAATAAAAATGCCATTTTGTTTCATTTGATACAAAAAATATTGTGTAAGCATGTATATTGTCACTCTCAAGAGGAATAAGTTAACATAAATAGAAACCCCGACTTCATACCGTTGAAATTGTTGTAGAGGTGTAAAAACCGAAAACCCATCCTGTAATTTGCTGTTCTCATTACAATTCCTGATCTTTAATTCTATGGAACTCAAACTGAATAAGAAAAACTTCATAATATGCGGTGCCACCAGTGGCTTCGGCAATGCCATTACATTGCAATTGATTGAAGAAGGAGCCAACGTGCTTGCAGTTGCTCGTGGTGAAGAAAAACTGAAAGAATTATATGTAACCGGACAGGTTTATGCAATTGACGGAGGCACTATTAAATCCACTTTGTGATCTATGACTTTTCGTAAGCATAAAAGAATATTACTATTCGTCATTCTGTTCTTTATATTTCATGTTTACGCATATTGTCAGAATTCTCATATCCCTGCAATCAGAGGACATTATGGATTTATTA
>Ga0315547_1001199_pt1 | contig 21301 bp, 17 predicted proteins | sample SalMarSW160240MG_2_FD_202542 | JGI IMG/M metagenome (GOLD analysis project Ga0315547, IMG submission 202542) | Salt marsh sediment microbial communities from the Plum Island Ecosystem LTER, Massachusetts, United States - Salt Marsh Sediment SW1601-240 ...
GGATAAGTTTGAGGGAAGAAATAGCTTCCTGTAAGTGATTCTCTTCCAGGTCCTTTTTCGCCTCATCGAGGAAGAGGGTGCGCCCGAAACGCGAGTTGAGGAAGCTTCGCGGCACGTGCCCCTTTCGGAAACCAGGGATCTGGGCCTCCCGCCCGTAGCGCCGGTAGACGCTGTCGATCTCGTTCTTGATAGCTGGTGTCGCGACCGTGACCTGCACGGTCACCTCGGTAGCGGATCGTTCCTTTATCTCGTAGTTGGCATCATTCTGTGTCACGGGAAACCACTCCATATCGTCCTTGTAGTGGCGTTATTATACGAACGGGCCGCTCTTCCGGCAAGCGGTGATTAAAAGACGCTGAGGGCGAGAAGCCAACGACTCCCCAGGAGCCCTTGCCAGAGCCCCCCCATCAGATCGAACAGAGCCCGGAGCCCACCAAGGTAGATGAGAGCGATCAAGATGATGAATCCGTAGCGCTCCAACATGATCATCACCCGCCGCCCCTCAGGAGGGAGAAAATACGTAAGGACACGCGATCCGTCGAGTGGAGGGATGGGGATCATGTTGAACGCGGCGAGGATGACGTTGTAGATCACGAAGATCCCCAGCAGATAAACAAGGGCGTGGACCAGGTTTCCGGCGAAGGTATGGTTGAAGAAGAGGAGTGTATCGGGGATCGCGAGGAGGACGACCCGCCCGATCATGGTCGCCGCGAGGGCCAAGGCAACGTTCGTCGCTGGACCGGCAACAGCCACATAGAGCATTCCCTTGAACGGATTGCGGAAGTACCTGGGATTGATCGGTACCGGCTTTGCCCAGCCGATGAGAAACGACGAGCCAACGATGACAAGGAACACAGGGACAAGGATCGTCCCGATCGGATCGATGTGCGCGAGCGGGTTCAGGGTGAGCCGCCCGCGGGTCTTCGCCGTTGGATCACCGAGACGGAAGGCAACGTAACCATGCGCCACCTCATGCAAGATGATGGCGGTGAAGACCGCAATGAGCGACAGAGCAATCTCTAGGATTCGTGTGATGTCCATTTTCCCTCCTCATTGGCACGCAGATCCACGGTGAGTGTCTCCTCCCTGCTGAGGATTACCAGTCCCGGTGGGGAACCCTTTGGTTTACGTACGTGATTCACCGTAGTATAACTCACCTCGACCCACCGTTCCTCCCGCGCCTTGGAGAACCGTGCGGCGAGGAGTGCCGCCTCACGAATCACCTCCTGCGAGTACCCAGTTCCCCCGCGATGGCGGACGAAGACGTGCGAGCCGGGGACCCCCTTCGCGTGCAGCCACAGGTCCGCCGGATTCGCGCCCCGCAAGAGCGTCTCGTTCTGCACAGCGTCCTTCCCCACCTGCACGCTGTAGCCGAGGATGGAGAAGGTACGGTGCGCTGTCGGGGGTGAAGGCTTTTTTTTCGTCCTCGGGGTTGAGATGAGAGAGAGCAGATCATCGCCTATCCCCTCTCCTCTCTCGATGGCATCGACACCTTTACGTAGCCGCGCAAGCTCCCCTTCCAACCGGCGCAGGCGGCGGGTGACGATCGGGCGTCCACGACGGAGCCGCTTTGCGCGTTCGTACAGGGCCTGTGCGTTCTCGATCGGGTTCAACCGTGGGTTGAGAGGAATCACGATCTCCTCCTCGCTGATTGGGTCGAGGAGGGACGCTTCGCGCATCCGTCGGGTGAGCGAACTCTGGTGAATCATGATCAGGTCGGCATGATGCCGGAGTTGTACCTCGGACTCCGCATCTGCAAGCCACTTCTTGAGCTTGTTCACGGTCCGCTCCCGCTTGGCGATGGCTCGCAATAGCCCCGCGTGAAACGGCTTCTGTCCCCCATCACTCTGCACCTTTTCCCGCTTCTCTCCCCACTCTGTGTCGAGCGCGGCAGAAAAACTGGGGTATCTTTCGCCAGGAGGAGTGAGCGGGAAGAACGCAGCCCAATTCGTCGCTACGTCGACCTCTGCACGCGGGTCCTTCACCCTCTCTAAGAGGAACGACAGATCCTCCATGATCTCATCTGCGGACGCCCCCTCGGATCGTGTCCGTGCGATGAGCGCCTCTGCCGTTCTCCTCCCTATCCCATCGATGCGATGCACCAGGGCACGGATCGGTTTTTCTTGGTCGAGTGCCTCTTCGAGAAGCTCGTGAGTGATCTTCGAAGGGTCGATCTTGTCCTGGGGTGGAAGAGGCTGATAGACCTCTCCGGGAACCGCGCGCTGGTGAGGCCGAAGCGCCGCGACGACTCGATCGCTCCGCAGGAGGATCAGGTTTCCGTTCACCCCAAGGAGTTCCACAACCAGGCGGAACGTCCTTTTCTCGTCCTCTTGGCGACGCTCCACCGTCAAGGTGACGACCCGATCCCACCCCAATTGTTCGATATCGACGATCCTCCCTCCCCGCAAGTGTTTGCGCAATAGCATCGCGAATGGCGATGGGGTCTGGGGATAAGCGAGATCGAGGCCTGTCAGATGAATAGTCGCCTTCCCCGGTGAGAGGAGGAGGCGTAGATTCTTCCCGGCGAAGAGGTGGAGGACGAACGTCGCAAATTCCGGTTGGTAGATCGTGCGGATAACCGCACCGAGAATCGCTTCCTTCGCCTCGGTGATCGACGCCGCAATCGCCAATCCGTCCATCTCTCCTCCAGTTGATCGAGTATTCTGGGACTGCTATAATCCCGATTATACTGCCGGCGTAGCTCAGTGGTAGAGCAACGGTTTCGTAAACCGTAGGTCGGAGGTTCAACCCCTCTCGCCGGCTTAGTTCTCCAGCATCACGGGAATATCCAGCACTTCCATCCTCTACGCCCAATGGCGCTACATTCCACCCTTCTTGGCTCCCCGCTGTTTCGAGTGGGTCGTAAATTCCTGATGGCAAATGATAAAGCGCTGTTCGCTTGCCTGTTCGTTGTACTTCAACAACACAACGTCGCACACAAGGTGCGACGCTACGCAAGTCTTCTTCTGTAGCGTGGTAGCTCGTCTGCCACGTTGAGACACAACCTCACAGCGCAACATTGGGCGCAGTGATCGCTAAGAACGGCACTCCAACATCCCCTGTTGTTCTTGTTTTTCCTTTCTGTATTCTGCTTTTCCTTTGCTAGAGCCTTTATGTTACGCACCCTGCTGTCTCCAGCTACCCACTCCAAATAGCGAAGCCACCCTTCTTTCGTACCAGTTTGCACCTACATACACCCGTAGGGCGAGAATTCATCACACCTCCATCACTTGCCAGCACCATACGATTGAGCTAACATGATCTAGTAAAGAGCACGTTTCAGGAGAAGCGGCGCCGTCACCAAGATGAGCCACCTTGGAACCGCAGAAATGACGGCCATAAGCTAGGGTGCTGGGTGAATAGTGACAAATGGGGCTGAATTAAGTGAGCACACCTGAAGAACGCGCACGAGAAGTCATTGACGCCAAACTCGCCGAGTCCGGCTGGGTCGTTCAGTCCCGCGATGCCGTCAATCTAACAGCAGACCCTGGCGCCATCGTTCGTGAGTTCCCACTCCAAGGTGGCCACGGCTATGCCGACTACATGCTCTTCGTCGACAGAAGACCCGTCGCTGCGTTGGACGACAAGCCGGATAGCGATCGCGTTCGCAGTGACGAGATTCAGACACAGCTGACGTTTCTTGTTGATGGAACTAAGAACAAACCGCAAACTACATGAGCGTTAGTGTAATTAGGCTGCAGGAAGGAGATATGAGCGTGTGAACGTATCACAAATAAGCTGCAAGAGAAAACTGGATCGCGCTCCCGGGCAACACCCCAGGGGCGTTTTGGTTTGTGCGGCTCTTGAGAAGCTCAGAGCTCACCAACTTGAAATCTCAAATTGCGACCTCAAGCCAAAGCATAGGAGAAGAGGAACAGAAGGTGGTCACAAGCCGTGATCACCCTTGAAGGGGGGGCATGACGAAGACAGATGTTGTCCCAGCCGAGTTCGTCGAACGACGAATCATTCTCATCAGAGCTCAGAACGTCATCATCGATGCTGATTTGGCGCAGCTGTACGGTGTGGAAACTAGGCGACTGAATGAGCAGGTCAAGCGCAATAAGGCCCGGTTCCCAGAAGACTTCATGTTCCAGCTCACTCAAGAGGAGTTTGACAACTTGAGGTCGCAATCTGCGATTTCAAGTGCTGGGCATGGTGGACGGCGAAGCCTTCCGTATGCATTCACTGAGCATGGCGCTCTGATGGCCGCGAATGTCCTTCACTCTGAGCGCGCGATCGAGATGAGCGTGTTCGTGGTTCGAGCCTTTGTGCGACTGAGGGTCATACTCTCCTCTCAGGTTGAGATGCTGCGCAAGCTGGAGGAACTCGAAGACAAGGTCGGTGAACACGATGAAGCTCTTCGCTCGATTGTCGCGGCAATCAGACAGTTGATGGCTCCCGCTCCGAGAACGCCCAAGATTGGGTTCGGGTCAGGTGAGAAGACGGAATGACCACACCTGAAGAAAAGGCGCGTGAGAAGATCGACTGCCAACTGAATGAGGCGGGCTGGATCATTCAGAACCGGGACGAGATCAACCTTTCCTCCGGTCCGGGCGTTGCCATCCGCGAGTTCCCACTCACCGACGGCCAAGGGTATGCCGACTACATGATCTTTGTTTATGGAAAGCCGGTTGGAGCCCTCGAAGCCAAACCTGAAGGCTATCCGGTCCGAAGTGTCGAGGTCCAAACCGACAAGTACACGGCGGGGCTTGCATACGACCTTAAGCCGCCCGTAACACCCCTTCCGTTCTGCTACGTAAGCACTGGCACGGAGACGATCTTCTGGAACCATCTTGATCCGCAGCCGCGTAGCCGCCGCGTTTTCCAGTTCCACCGTCCCGAGACCCTTGCCGAATGGATAAAAGCAGCAACTCTACCTGAATGGGTAAAAGACTGGAAACCAGCTGACAAACTCTATGGCTTTGACGACAGACCATCCAGCCTGCGCTCCCGCCTGCAACACCTGCCGCCGTTGCAGCCCGGCATCCTCTATCCAAACCAGATCAAGGCTGTCAAGAACCTCGAACAATCGCTCGGGGAGGATCGCCCACGTGCGTTGATCCAAATGGCAACAGGATCTGGCAAGACGATCATGGCGATCACATCCGTCTACCGATTGATCAAGTACGCCGGCGCGCACCGAATCCTGTTCCTCGTCGATCGCAGCAACCTCGGCAAGCAGGCCGAGAAGGAGTTCGCCAACTACCGCACGCCCGATGACAACCGCAAGTTCACCGAGCTGTACAACGTGCAGCGACTCACCTCCAACACCATCGGCTCGTCGACCAAGGTCGTCATCTCCACCATTCAGCGCATGTACTCTATGCTCAAGGGTGAACCGGAGTTCGACCCCGCGCTGGAGGAGGAGTCCCCGTATGGCAAAGAAGCCACGCTCCCCAAGGAGCCGCTGCCCGTCGTCTACAACTCGGCCATCCCGCCTGAGTACTTTGACACAATCATCATCGACGAGTGTCATCGCTCGATCTACTCGCTGTGGCGGCAGGTGCTGGAATACTTCGACGCCTACCTCATCGGGATGACCGCCACCCCGGCCAAGCACACCTTCGGCTTCTTCAAGCAGAACCTGGTGATGGAGTACGGGCACGATGAGGCCGTCGCCGACGGGGTAAACGTCGATTTCGAAATCTATCGCATCCGCACCCGGATCACGGAAGAGGGGGCCACTATCGAAGCCAGCAACGGAACGATGGTCGGAATCCGTGATCGCCAGACGAGGAACGTGCGCTGGGAACGGCCCGATGAACCTTTGACCTACGGAGCGAACGAACTCGATCGGGCCGTTGTCGCCAAGGATCAGATCCGCACAATCATCCGCACCTTCCGTGACAAGCTCCCAACAGAGATCTTCCCCGGACGGAAGACTGTGCCAAAGACGCTGATTTTCGCCAAGGACGACTCTCACGCCGAAGACATCGTCGAGATCATGCGTGAGGAGTTTGGGAAAGGGAATGACTTCTGCCAGAAGATCACCTACAAGACAACGGGAGCGAAGCCAGCAGATCTCATTCAGGCGTTCCGTAACGAATTCAACCCGCGCATCGCTGTCACCGTAGACATGATCGCAACCGGGACCGACATCAAGCCGATCGAGATCGTCATGTTTATGCGCAACGTGAGAAGCCGCGTGCAATTCGAGCAGATGAAGGGACGAGGAGTGCGGATCATCGACGAGAACGAGCTCAAAGGCGTCACCGATGACGCGACAGCGAAGACGCACTTTGTCATCGTCGACTGCGTCGGTGTCACCGAGACCGATCTGGCCGATACCCAGCCGCTGGAGCGGAAGAAGAACGTCTCGTTCAAGGCATTGCTGGAGCACGTCGCCCTCGGAGGAACCAATCCCGACTACATCTCCTCGTTGGCCAGCCGCCTCGCCCGGCTCGACAAACAGTGTGGGGATAAGGAGCGAGAGAAGATCGCCGCAGTGTCGGGCGGTGAAGACATTCGCTCCATCAGCCACGCCATCGTCACCGCGCTCGATCCCGATGAGCAGATCGAGAAGGCACGCCACGACAACGGACTCCCTGCCGATGCCGATCCCGCACCAGAGCAGGTCCACACTGCGGCCACCGCGTTACTGAAGGAAGCGGTGGAGCCGCTGGCGAGCAACCCCGAACTTCGCAATTTGCTGATCGAAACGAAGAAGGCGTTCGAGCAGATCATCGACGAGGTGAGCAAGGACGAACTCCTCATTGCTGGGCACTCCCCAGAGGCGCGCGAGAAGGCGAAGGCGCTGGTGCAATCCTTCGAGCGTTTCTTGGAAGAAAACAAGGACGAGATAACGGCCCTGCAATTCTTCTACTCTCGCCCCTACGGTGAACGGCTGAGCTACGACGACATCAAGGCACTGCACGAAGCGATCGGAGCGCCACCTCGGCTGCTGACGCCTCAACGACTGTGGGCGGCGTACAAGACACTGGAACAAAATAAGGTGCACGGTGCGAGCAGCCAGCGTAAGCTTGCCGACATCGTCTCACTCGTCCGCTTCGCGCTGCACCAGGAAGACGAACTCCTCCCCTATGCCGAGCAGGTGCAGGTACGATTCGAAAGATGGATGGCGATGCAGGAGAATCTCGGGCGAGAGTTCACCCGTGAACAGCGGCGGTGGCTGGAGATGATCCGCGATCACGTGGCACAGAGTCTGGAAATGACCGTCGGTGATTTCAATCTCACACCCTTTGTCGGCGTGGGTGGCTTGGGCAAAGCACAGCAGGTATTCGGAACGGAGTTGAAAACGTTGATCGATGAATTAAATGGGGTGTTGGTGGCGTGACGCACACAGTGCGATTGCCTGAAGGATGGACGGAAACGACGCTCGGGACCATGTTCAAGTGGGGCAGCGGCGGGACACCACGAAAAGGCACGCCATCGTACTACGATGGAGACGTCCCATGGGCGATCATTGGTGACCTTTCGGATGGGCCAATAGGCAAGACAACTTCAACAATCACGGAACTCGGCCTTGAGGACAGCTCTGCAAAGTGGGTGGAGCCCGACTCAGTCCTCGTTGCTATGTACGGCTCAATTGGAAAGTTGGGAGTTAGCACAATTCGCCTCGCGACGAATCAGGCCATCGCCTTCACACAACCAGATCCTATTCCTGCCAAGTACCTGTTCTACTACCTGATGCGAGAGAGACACTCCCTGATCGGACAAGGGAAGGGCGGAACGCAAAGCAACATCAGTCAAACGGTGCTGAAGGCATATCCGTTCATCATGGCTCCTCTTAATGAACAGCATCGAATCGTTGAGGCGATCGAGTCGCACCTTACGCGGCTCGATGCAGCGGTCGCATCGTTGAAGCGGGTGCAGCAGAACCTCAAGCGCTACCGCGCCTCAGTCCTCAACGCAGCAGTCGAAGGCCGGCTCGTCCCCACCGAAGCAGAGCTGGCACGCAAGGAAGGAAGAAGTTATGAACCCGCCAGCGAGCTCCTGAAACGCATCCTTGCCGAACGCAAGACCCGCTGGATCGAAGACGCCGCCGAGAAGACACGCGCGAAGGCCGAGGAGAAGGCTCGTGAAGTAGGCAAGGCCTGGAGCCCCGAAGACAACGACAAGACCCTGGATAAGGCCCGCAAGACCGCCGAAGCCAAGTACAAGGAGCCTGAAGCACCCAACCTGTCTGCCCTACAGACACAGGCAGGCACCACCGACTTGCCAGATCTCCCCGAAGGCTGGTGTTGGACGACAGTCGAGCAACTGCTACGGGAGCCATTGACCAATGGACGATCAGTCCCGACAGCCGATGAAGGATTCGATGTGCTTCGCCTGACCTCCCTCGTAGAAGGCCGTATAGATGTTGAGGAGCGCAAAACAGGCAACTGGACTGCTGTTGAGGCAGCCCCGTTTCTCGTTGAAAGGGCTGATATCTTCGTAGCACGGGGAAATGGATCGATACGTCTTGTTGGCGTTGCCGGTCTCGTTCTTGAGACTCCACCACCGGTGGCATTCCCAGACACAATGATTCGCTTGAGGCTCGTTGACGGGTCGGTGCTGCCCAGGCTGTTTGTAGCTCTGTGGAACTCGCGCGTTCTCAGGGGCTTCCTTGAGGCGAAGGCAAAGACTACAGCAGGAATCTACAAGGTCAATCAGAAGGACATCGCGACCATGCCTGTACCGTTGGCCCCCGCTGGAGAACAGGCGCGGCTTCTCAGGGCCATCGATCTTCAGACTTCCATGGCGGACGCCTCCGGTGTATCCACAGGCACTGCAAGAAGGCGGACGAACACATTGCGTCAGGCAATCCTTAAGTGGGCATTCGAGGGGAAGCTTGTCGAGCAGGACCCGAATGACGAGCCTGCTTCCGTTCTCCTCGAACGAATCAAGGCAGAGCGAGAATCCATGCAACCGCGCAAGAGACGTCGAACCAGCAGGCGAAAAAAGAATGAACCGGCCGAGCACGATGAACAACTCGATCTCCTCAAAGGGAACACCACATGACCGATAACAGCAATCGTCTCGTTGGCAAGCTCTGGAGTTACTGCAACGTTCTGCGTGACGACGGCCTTTCTTACCAAGACTACCTGGAGCAGCTTACCCTCCTCCTGTTCCTCAAGATGGCAAATGAGCGGGTGGAGTTGATCGGCGGGGAGAACCCTGTACCCGAGGGTTACTGCTGGAGTGATCTATCCGCTCCCGATATGGTCGGGACGAAGCTGGAGGAGCACTACCGCAACACTCTCCGCTTCCTCGGCCAGCAGCGCGGGATGCTCGGCCTCATCTTCAGCAAGGCACAGAACAAGATCCAAGACCCGGCCAAGCTGCGCCAACTCATTGTTGAGCTGATCGGCAAAGAGCAATGGCTGTTGCTCTCCGCTGACGTGAAAGGGGACGCCTATGAAGGGCTCCTCGAACGAAACGCTCAAGACGTGAAGTCCGGAGCCGGCCAGTATTTCACCCCGCGCCCCCTAATCGATGGCATCATCGACTGCATCCAGCCGCATCCTGATGAAGTGGTTTGCGATCCTGCCTGCGGCACGGGTGGGTTCCTCCTCTCGGCCTACAACTACATCACCCGGCACTACGAACTGAACCGCGATGAGAAGAAGCACCTCAAGTACGACGCCCTGCGCGGGATTGAACTTGTCGACGGCGTGTCGCGCCTGTGCGCGATGAACCTGTACCTGCACGGCGTTGGCCCCGATGACGATGAGCACGAGCCTCCCATCCGCACCGATGATAGCCTGCGCAATGAGCCGAGCACCCATTACCCGGTGGTGGTGACCAATCCCCCATTCGGTAAGAAGTCGAGCATCACCGTGGTCAACGAGGCCGGCGAGACCGACAAACGCACGATCAGCTACAGCCGACCCGACTTCTGGACGACGACAACCAATAAGCAGCTGAACTTTGTCCAGCACATCAAGAGCCTGCTTGCGATCAACGGGCGTGCCGCCGTCGTTGTCCCCGACAATGTGCTGTTTGAGGGCGGAGCGGGTGAGACCGTGCGCCGCAAGCTGATGCACGAATGCGACTTGCATACCATCCTCCGTCTGCCGACCGGCCTCTTCTACGCCCAGGGCGTCAAGGCGAATGTGATCTTCTTCGACCGCAAGCCTGCCAGCGAAACCCCATGGACCAAGACCGTCTGGTTCTACGACCTACGTACCAACAAGCACTTCACCCTCAAGCAGAACAGAATGACTCGTGCAGACCTCGACGAATTCGTTGCGTGCTACAACCCCGAGAATCGTCACGAACGCAAGCCAACATGGTCAGAGGACAACCCCGACGGCCGCTGGCGCGCTTACACCTACGACGAGATCATCGCTCGCGACAAAGCGAGCCTCGACATCTTCTGGCTGCGCGACGAGAGCCTCGAAGACTCCGCCAACCTCCCCGATCCTGACGTCCTCGCCGCTGAAATCATCGAAGACCTGCAGTCCGCCCTAGAAGAACTCCAAGCCATATCAGAAGATCTCGCCCAAACCCCGGCGCCCAAGAAGGGGGTGGAGAGGCTGAACGAGAGACTCATAGCGCCCTTCAGAAGGAGTGAGTTCAAATGATTCAGACCCCAAGTACAGGTGGTTGGTATGGCCCCGATATCGCCGCCCTCTGTGTCAGTACCGCTGCTGCGTTGATTGCCGGAGCCGTAGTATTCGTTAGCTACCTCCTGTATCGCTCGCAGACTGATCCTGATGTTATCGTGTACGCTCAAGCCGACGAAGGGCGCCCAAGCATGATCAATCTGATCATCGAGAACAAGGGGAATGCAAACGCGCACGATGTCGCTTTCGCGTGGACTGGGAAGCTACCAGCACAGGCTTGGGGCATCCCCGTTGGAGGAACAGACAAATCCAAGCCAATGCAAGAAGGACCTCTTGTGCATGGAATCCCGTTCCTCCCTCCAGGAGGCAAGCGTGTGATCACGTGGGGGCAGTACGGAGGGATATACAAAGGGCTTGCTGGCAAGACCCTAGAGATCCAGATCAGGTTTCGGAGTAGGCGGAAGCTTCTGCGTGGCTACAGAACGCACGAGACCTCCTGCCCTCTTGAGATTCGCTCCTTCGAGGCCACCGATGCTTCCGACAGGAACTGGGATCGGAGGATCGCCAAGAACCTTGAAGAACTCAAGAAGTCCATTGACCGGGCCTTCCAAACCTGGATCCGAGGGGCGGACGCCGGAGGTGGAAGCGAGACTGATGTTGGAAGCGTCAATCAAGGCAGGGACGAGGGCGAAGACAACGACACCGGAGGCGAGACTCATGAGTAGCGACGACAAGACTATCTGGGGAATCCACGGTGGCCGGCTGGGTGTTGCGGACAGTCTCTTCTTGAAAAACAACGTCATCGCCATTGGCTGGCATGAGATGGGCGACATCACATCGATTGGTGCTGATCGTGACGCACTCAAGCTCAAGATCGGCACGACATATCCGAAGGCGCGGCCTGGCGCGATTCCTGTCCACGCAGGACAGCTCTATCGGTTCATCACGGAAATGCAACCGGGCGATCTTGTCGTCTATCCCTCGAAGATCGACCGCCATATCCATATTGGGAGAATCGCCGGTGCATATCGCTACGATCCATCACTGAACCCTGAGTATCCGAACCTGAGAGGTGTCGAGTGGCTCGGCGAGTATCCTCGAACCCAGTTCTCGCAGGGTGCACTGTACGAGATCGGCTCGGCGCTGACCTTGTTTCAGGTCAAGAACTACGCTGACGAGTTTCTTGCCGCTCTTGCGGGTAAAGCTCCATCCACAACTGCCAGCGATGAGGAAACTGCAGCCATCGTTGCCGAGGAGATCGAAGCGACGACACGAGACTACGTCCTGAAGCGCCTCGCAAGAGAAGCGAAAGGCTACCCGTTGGAGCATTTTGTCGCGCATCTGCTCGAAGCTATGGGCTACAAGACCCACGTTACACCTGTTGGAACGGATGCAGGGGTCGATATCATCGCACACAAAGACGACCTCGGCTTCGAGCCTCCGATCATCAAGGTTCAAGTCAAGAGCACCGAAGGCAGCGTTGGCGATCCGATTGTCTCCGCTTTGTACGGCAAGGTCGACAACGAGGAATTCGGATTACTCGTTACGCTAGGCACCTTCACAAATCCGGCCAAGAACTTCGCACGCAACAAGAGCAATCTTCGACTCATCGATGGCGGTGAACTTGTTGATTTGATCTTTGAATACTACGAGCACTTCGACTCCAAGTACAAGGGGCTTTTACCTCTCAAGCAAGTCTACGTGCCGGAGCCGATCGCGAGCACGGAAGGAGATGGCTAGAGCATGCCTGAAGAAACCCGAGCGAACAGCGATGAACATGATCAACCAAAGGGAGAGGACACGCGCAAACCAGATCGAAGATCGCATGCCACTAGGGGAGAGGAAGATCTCTTGTCAAGGCTGTCTCCTGAACCGCCGATGTCGATGCGGCTCGGCACTGAGCCCGGATCAAGCCTAGATGCGGTAAAACACTATATTGAATGCGTCTGCAAGAAGTGCTCACAAAGCTTCCGTTTCCATATCCCCCTTCCTCATGGGCAGAGCCAGCCTACGAGCTGTCCTAGCTGTGGTCTGCCTTTCAGCAAAGAAGATGCGCTACGTCTTGTCGTTTTCGTTGACTATATGACGGCGAAGTTATTCGACGATGAAAGCGATCGCCCTCTATACCTCACTGGCACCTGCGTGAATTGCCTAAGCCGATTTCGTTTCGATGCGCGCGAGATCTGCGATTTGGAGGCCATCCACTGCCCTCATTGTGGATTCGACTTTGGAGAAGACGGCAAGGCGAAGCTCATTGAACATGCCCGCAAACTCCTAGGCAAGACGCGGGGAAGAGGCGAACACGCGGAGGGAGAGCGTGGTGCCCGTTGAGAAGCATAGGCCCAATTGGCCTGAAGAGCTACTAGCAGTTGTTCGTGGAGGTCCACTGGCGTTATTCGTGGGATCAGGAGTATCGAGAGATGAGCCTTCGCTTCTGCCGACGGGAGATGAGCTACGAGACGCCCTCTTTGACGCGGTAGTCTCACAGGCTGTTGTGTCCGCTGATCTCAAGGATGCAGCAAGAGCCATAGTTCGCCAGTGTCGACCAGAGTCTCTCCTGTATTTGCTGGATGAATGGCAGGGGGCTGACTGGAAGAAGTCTCTTCGATTCATGCTGGATGCGCCTCCAAACGCAAACCACAAGGCGATCGCACGCATTGCAGCGACTGGAAAGGTTCAGGCACTCCTGACGACGAACTTCGACTGCCTCTTGGAGAGAGCGTTGGAAAGTGAGGTTCCATTCCGGCAGATCTTCGAAGATGACGGCTTCGGAGCCTCCGAAGCCGATGGCTCTGTGGTCCGCGTTCTCAAGCTGCACGGAAGTCTCTCAGGCGCCAATGACCAGCCGACACATGAGACGATTCTAGCCTCCTTGGTTGACTTGGCAAACCGCATTACGCCGGGGTTCTCAAACGAAAAGGCGCGGTTACTTGATCAGATGCTGTGCAGCCACGTCTTCGTTTTTGTGGGCTATTCGGGGCGTGACGAGCTGGACATCCAACCAATTATCAAGCAAGCATCTGCAAGAGGAATTGTCTGGGTATCGCACACGCATGACGCAAGTCAATTCCGTGTTGTTCGACGTGTGGAGGCGAACAGAGAGGAGTTGCTGGATCCACCAGGCAGGCTAATGTTGGCACACGCGGACATGATCCGCGTATACGCAAACACGTCGGTGTTCCTTTCTGATCTGTGCGTGTGTATGGGCGGTGCCCGGCTCATGGGTCGGCGTACTGTAAGCAGAACGCAAGGTGAGAGACCGGCTTCCAGGAGACCTGTCCTCTCGATCTCGAAGTCGCCGTTCTCGTTTCTCGCCCTACTCTTCCAGATGGCACGTGAGTGGAAGTACGGAGCAAGAGCTAGTGAGTTGGCGTTGGCTGACACAGCGTATACGTGCATTGCGCCGCCTCACATCTTGGCGGAACTGCATCGCAACCGAGGTGTTTGCCTCAAGGAACTGGGTCGCTATCGAGCAGCAAGAGGCGACTTCGAGCGGGCACTGAGTCTGTGTGAGAGGGCGTACTCGGAGATCTATCAGGAGTCGACAGACACTGAAGTGCACCAAGCCCATTTCTCAATGATGTCGCAGATACATGAGGATCTCGCGTTGACGGATCTGGCAACAGATGATCTCGACCAAGCCGATCAATGGATTAACAAGGCAGTCGCGTGGTCCAAGAGGCTGACCTACCCTCGCCAGATCACATTCATAGCTCGCAACTACGCCAACGCCTCTCTTATTGCGAAAGCCAAGTTCGAGAAGACAGGAGAACGGTCAGAGCTCGCCAGAGCAATCGCTCTTGCCAAAGGATCAGAAGCCGGTGTTGCCTCAGGTTCGCTCATTGAATTGGTGAGATCCATGAGCAACTTGGCGTCACTGAGTCTTGTAACTCAGAATTGGGACGAAGCGCTCTCCACAAGCGTGAGTGCTTTGGCTCTAGCGGATCAGATCGCTGGGCCTCATGGCAAATCCGAGCTGAGAAATCTGACGACGTTTGCTGTCGTTGCGCTCTGCGGACTCGCCCCGGCTTACGAGGACGCAGTACGGGTCTTGGAAAGCGCGGCACACAATGATAGTGCGCGTCCGTTGCCTGCAGCTACGTTTCGGACGTGTCTCGACTTGTTCGGAAAAGCGTGGGAACAAGGTCTGTGCTTTGCAGAGACTCCAGAGGCAGCCGCAGCTTGCTTGGAAGGTATCTTCGCTCTGGTGTTTGAGGAAGAGGAAGCAGATAAGGGGCCTAGCGAGTAGCGGGCGCGGGGTTGGGTCGTGCATTGTAGTACCAGGACTTTGGGGTCGGGTCTTGGAAAGCGCCGTCAGAAGTTGGAGATGTGTGAATTCCGGGGACACAACACCTATTTCTTCCCAAGTTTTCGTCTTGGACGCCGTCTTTTTAGCCGATGCAGGGAGAGGCGCACTTACACAACGAGACAATTGATGGTTTCTCGCGCATTTTGTTTGCACAAGTGTCTTTTCTGGAGGGAGTAGCCCGTATTTTCGACTTCGCAGAAGAAATTGGTGTCAGGCTTTTATTCTTGTATCATATCGCTCTAACAGCGTATCGCGGCATTGGAAACACGTCTATGTTCACGACCGCCAGCAAATCCGAGATCTCTTGACGACTGGTTGCGTGCGTTGTTATGAGTCCTGCTTCATGCCAAGATTCAAGACTCACGTTTGCCTCCGATCACATCGACTCGTTCGTCCTGCATGACCTGACTCAAGAAGTGGTCTCGTGCCGCCAGTCGTTTCTCAAATTCATCCGATGTGAAGACGGTGGGGTTGATTTCGCGGCCCAGCGTTTTCTGAAGCGGTGACACAGCCGAGACGACATCGAAGAACGACACATTGCCGATCACCATCAGATCGATGTCGCTCTCGGCATGCTCCGTGCCGCGTGCCGTCGATCCGTATAGAAAGGCTTGCTGAATGGAATCACTCAGTGGCAGCAGCGCCACTCGAAGGAGATCGGGAATTCCTGCGGTCTTCTGCACGATCCCTCGAAGTTCCTCAAACACTGGAACCGCTCGATTGACTTGGTAGTACGCCAAGTTGCCCTCGCGGGTTCTTGTGAGAATCCCCGCACGGACGAGGTGCGCCAGCTCACGTTGCACAGCTCCTTGTCCAGCGCCAGCAAGACGGATGATCTGGCGAAGGTAAAGCCTGCGTTCAGGCTGTGAAAATAGAAGCGACAGGATGGAAAGACGAGTCTTCCCAAGAAGCAGAGAACCCAGCAAGGAGGCGATTCTTAATGTACCCATTCCGGGTACATTTGTACCTCAATTGGGTACGAATGTCAACAGAAATTGGGGGTCTTCATTCTTGATGTTTTATCGCTCTAACGGTGTATCGCGGCATTAGCGTCTTGAGTGAGTGAAGCAAACGGCGAGAGAAGAGCTGTAATGCCTATTCGAAAAGATCCTCTGAAAGAATTTCGAACCCGTTCTCGAAGTAGTCGGCGCGATAGACGAACAACGATTCCTCGTCGTCCCCGGCAAATAGCCCGAGCAATTCGACTCCACGGGCATAGAGCATCATGGCTCCCATGTCTCCGGAAAGGAGATACCGTGAGACGATCAGCACCTGGTCGTCAAAACGAATGGCTCCGTCTTCGATCCTCTCCACCCGCATTTCGGGAAGCCCATCATCCACAGCCTCTTCATCTCGATTAGGAGGACCTCCGAAAACCAGGACATCGAAGCTGACGACTCCTTCGGACTGTCGAAGCTCATAGAGCAAGGGAACGAGCGCATAGGTGCTGAAAGTTCCCATAACAAAGGCTTGATCCAGTGCCACGGCATATTCGCTGACGTCATCTCCTGATTGAACGATGGCGAGGTCATCTTCGAATTCGGCTTGCACGGATCGACCGAATCCCAGCGGAGCATCGAAAGTTGACGAAAGCATGAGGGGGCGCAGCTCGGAATCCAGCATCAGGATCTGATCAAACGTAATTGTAATCGTGGCGATGAGAGCTTTGAACCAGAACTTGCCGTTGGTCCTAAGAACGACACGATCTTCTTCAATGGCTATCTGGAACGGCTCTTCACCAAACGGGCGCTCACCCCCCTGCATGACCAGCGTGCCACTGATGGGCAACCCGAGATCATCAAGAGACGGTTCCGCTTCTTCCTCGGGAGTAGGGTCTTCAGTGCTGGGTTCTAGATCTATGGGATCTTCGGGAACATCTTGAAGCCAGGCATCGGGAAGTTCCTTGCTCTCGATGGAAGCCAACTCTGCATCCGGGTTTGGTGATGTCAACAGCAATACGAGGACAACGCTCCCGATCAGAACGATGGGAATTCCGGTAGCCAGCCCGATGATCCATTTCGTGCGACGTTTCAATATAGTCAATCCTCCATTCCCCATTCTATCATCGAACGATGGATACGGTATGGGTTCGCTGTGAGTTTGTCGTGAAGGCTGTGCAGTAATCGCGGATCGCTCCGTAAGCTAAGATAGCAGTGGAATTGGAGTCAGGTCTTTGCTCTTGGTGTCGCGACAGCATAGCTATCCCTCGGCGATACTTGCTTCACCATTGAGCTTCCCTTTGAGGAGAAAGAACGCGGCGAACATCACTACAGCGACGAGCCCGAACACCGGGAAGTATCCGGCAAAGTGGATCAGGATCCCCCCGAGGAACGGGAGGAGAACGACCAAAACGTTGAGAGTTCCCCGTATTCCCAAGTAGATCGGCCTCTCCTCAGCGGGAATGATGTCCAGGAGGTAGGGCTCAAACCCGACTCGCCGGCCACTTAACACAAATCCAACAAGGAAGAAGACGATAGCGAATAGATCGGCATTCAAGTGAGAGAGGCCTAGGGCAACGAGTGGGATCAAGCCGCCAAGAAGGAGACAACCACGGACAACTCTTTTTGCCCCGAGCCGGCCAGCGATCCATCCCCAAAGGAGGTTGGAGAGGATCGTTCCTCCAATCTGGAACAGGAGGTAGCGTCCGATGTAAGCGTCGTTGACAAGGAAGTGTTCCTTGGCAAAGATCATGTAGAATGGCATCACCATCAGGCTGAAGCTAGAGAGATTTTCTACAACGATGAATCGGAGAAACTCAGGGTGCTCACGCAAAATCGCGGGTACCCGCCGCAACGATGAAAGAAGAGGCGAGTTAGCAGCCTCTGTTACAGTAGACGGCGGTTCACGAATGAACCAGAAGGCAAGCGATGCGACAACAAGCCCCGCAAATCCGATGAACAATACGAGAGCGTAGTTCTCCGGGAAGGGGACTGAGTTTGCCTTGAATACGCGAACAACGATCAACCCACCGCCAAAGGCTGCAAGGCTGTTCGTGAACTGTTTGACCGCGTACAGTCTCCCGCGCTCTCCTTTCGCCACTAGCTTTCCGACGATGTCGGTATAGGAGATCCCAGCCAAGCTTCCACTCAGCGAGAACACAAGAACCCACACGAAGAAGCTCCCCACCACCAGCCACGGCGCATCCTTCCCGAAGATAAAGGTGAATACCGCCATTCCCAAGAAGGAGATGCCGCGCAGGTAGATCCCTAGGAGCAAGAACCTCCTCCGGTAGCGGTACGAGGAGAGGTAATGACCGAACAGAAGGCTGAACAGGTAGGGAACGCCGAGCATGATCGAGTAGAGGATTCCGAATACGATCTTCGAATCGACGAGATCGGTGATCAACGCGGGAAAGACTGTGTTAAAGTCGATCATCGCCATCGTGAGGGAAAGAAAGATCCCGTGCCATATGAAAATTGCGTAGGTCATCGCGTCTTCTCCATGTAAGTGCAGTTCGTGAGTAACTATCACATTCTACCGAAGAATACCTCGCCTGTCTCCTTTATCCGGATGGCGGAGCGTGGAAGTGGGATTTGCCCGCTCTCATCGGAGGGCGGTAGAGTGAGGATATTGTAGATGAGATGACAGAATCGATTAGAGGGCCGTTGTCTTGCTGGATATATCCGCCGCAACTCGACTGTGAGGGAGCAGAAGAGGTTTGTGGTGAAACTCAGTAGTAGTAAAAACGTGCCAGAACAGCTTCATTTGACTTGAACGAAGAGGACGAGGATCCTTATCGGAAAGGTGCATTTTCGGAGAGGCCTGTGCACAGGGAGGAAGATGGGTCAAATTGTTGCAACAATCGTCAGTGTGGTCGATCGGATGGGATACTTTGGCGTTGTGGCGGCGATGTTCCTCGAAAGCTCGTTCTTCCCTTTTCCGAGCGAGGTGATCATCCCTCCGGCGGGGTATCTAGCGAGCCAAGGGACGATGCAGCTCTGGGCGGTCATCCTTCTGGGGACGGTCGGTTCCCTCTTGGGGGCGCTCTTCAACTACTGGATCTCGCGAATCCTCGGCCGGCCTTTAGTCCTTAAATTCGGGCGTTACGTCGGCCTCACCCCACGTGCCTACGGGAGGGCTGAGGGGTTCCTGCAACGACACGGCGAGATCAGTACGTTTGTTGGGCGCCTCATACCGGGGCTGCGGCAGTACATCTCCCTTCCGGCGGGTTTGGCGCGGATGCACCTCGGGCGGTTCTGTCTCTTCACCGCTCTCGGTGCGGGGATGTGGGTAACCGTTCTTGCCTTCCTCGGCTACCTCGTAGGAAACAACCAAGAGCAGGTCGCCCAGGTTCTCCACAAATACACGCTCTACATCGGCCTCTTCCTGGGGGTGATCGTCCTACTCTACATCGGATGGCACCGCGCCCGTCATAAAAAAGGAGAGGAAGAATGAGCGAGCGATCATGGTTTGCAAGGGATCTCGCTACCTTCTATCATCTTTTTGCGCTTAAGGAGGAACGATGAGCGAGATCGACGAGGGGGTCCTCGCCCAGGAGCTGGAGCGGGCAGAGACGAACTACCACCTGCTGAAGGAGAGCGGGGTACGGGCGATCTCTGTGATGGGGACAATCGGGAGTGGAAAGACTCTTTTGATCGAGAGAATTATCGATCGGATTGCGCCTTGCGGCCTTGCAATCGCGACTGTTGCCGGTGATGCAGTGGGAGACGAGGATCACCAACGGTTCCTAGCACACGGGGTGCGCTCGGTCCCGTTGAACGGAGATAACCCCTCCTACCTAAAACCACAGGAGATTCATGAGGCATTGGCCTCTCTCCCCCTTGCGGAGATCGACCTTCTCTTCATCGAGAACGTGGGAGGACTCGCGGCCCCGGCCGATCATCCCCTGGGTGCGAAGATCGACGTAGTAGTCGTCTCAGTCACAGAGGGGGAGGCGACGGTCCGCAAACACCCGGATATCTTCACCCAGACCGACATTCTGGTCATCAACAAAATCGACCTCGTCGATGCGATTGGGGTCGACGCACAGCGGATCGTGGAGGATTACTCCCGGATAAACCCTCATGGGGCAGCGATCCTTACCGACGCGCAACACCACCGTGGGATCGACGATCTTCTGCAAACGTTGGGAATCGAGTGTGCCACGGCGCAATGGTAAAGCACCATATCCCGATAACGTTCTTAGAAGCAGACGCCGCCGATGCAGCATCCGGTGAGGGCGAGGAGCAGAATTCCGATTGGCAGTAGAAACAGTATCTTTTTCATGATCGCATTGTACCAAATGTGACGGATATCACAAAAGCTTGCACCCCTCGCCTCGTCACGTATCCTTTACGGCATCATGATGAAGACACTCGCTTTGATCGGGATTGCCTCATTGGTCCTCTTCGTTGGCTACACACAGTGGGCATACTTCGATAGTCTTACCGAGAAACAGAGGTTGATCGCGACGAGCAATTTCCCCATCGTTGGCGAAACAGCCCCTGATTTTTCGCTTCCCTCTCTCGATGGGGGGAGCGAATCTCTCGGCAGCTACGCGGGCCGCCCGCTCGTGATCGACTTCTGGACGACGTGGTGCGGTATCTGTAAGGAGGAATTCCCTATCTTCGAGGAGTTTCATCACGCTTACGGGGAGCGGATCCCCTTCCTCGCCATCTGCTCGGGAACGTCGCAGGAGGATGCCGTCGCGCTCATCGAAGAAGGTGGATATACCTTCCCGGTCCTTTACGACGACGGGAAATCGATCGCGCGTGCCTATCAACCGCAGGAAGAGAGTGTCAAGCGTGAGATCACAGCCTTTCCGTTTACCGTCTTCATCGACGCAAGCGGGACCGTCGTTTACGCCAAGGCAGGGATCTTCACGAGCATGGACGAGCTATTGCAATTGCTGCGGAAACTCGAGTTCCCCCTCGACTGAGAAATTCCCGCGTACCCCTTGGCGATCTTGGTGTCGCGACACCTTTGCGTCTTGAGTAAGTATAACGAACGGGCGAGAGAAAAAAGACTATATCTCACAAAGGCACAGGATTGTTTCACCACGAAGGACACGAAGAGCACGAAGGGGTCAGAGAAAAAAGCGCTTGATCCCGCTCTTAAGCCTGGGGGGTGTAGTAGCCGGTCCTGTTTACTACACCCCCCGAGGTGGCAATAAAGAAATCCCTTGAAATTGACTATCCCCATAGCAAGACTACGGGGTATTCCGCCAATTTCATTTTGACCTGAAGGTCAAAACCGGGATTTCATTATTTCACCTCACCCCGACCCTCTCCTATCAAGGAGAGGGGTATAAGGAAACCCTGTGGCAAAACCACAGGGAACCTCAAGTTGAAGTTCATCAGGAGTCCGGTCTTCACGCCCGCTACCCGATTCGACAGCTCACGAATTCCATTCTTCGTGTCCTTCGTGCTCTTCGTTCGCAGCCCATAGGGCCGCGTGTCTAGCCGGTGTAAGTCCGGTTGCGGGAATTGACTGTATGCCCGCATAGTATATCCGACGTCTCTTGGAGGTGACTTTGGGAGATGAA
>Ga0315547_1001200_pt1 | contig 21297 bp, 39 predicted proteins | sample SalMarSW160240MG_2_FD_202542 | JGI IMG/M metagenome (GOLD analysis project Ga0315547, IMG submission 202542) | Salt marsh sediment microbial communities from the Plum Island Ecosystem LTER, Massachusetts, United States - Salt Marsh Sediment SW1601-240 ...
GGAGCAAGGGTTGTCACAGGTGAGGTAACTTCCGTTGGTGCAGGAACAGCAGGCCGAACCCGCATAACTGTTCTCTATTCCAAACCCACCACATCAGTATTAGCAACATTCGTATAACCTGAAGCCCGATTCAAAAGCCAAAAAGGAAGCCAAGGCGACCTAAAGGCGAATAGGACAAGGCAATCACTCCAACCCTGCCAAGAGCAGGCTTTTTTATTACCCAAAATAAACACAGGAGGTTAATCCAAAATGGAAGAGATAACACTTTTCGAAGAAGGCCTGGACAGTGTTGCAGGCTTCTTTTCTAACCGTGAAAGGGGAATAACAATCCCGATTGCCAAAATCACCGAGGCTAATGACCTCATCTATAACGGCGTATACAAGGGCAGACAGCTTCGACCACATGAAAGGGAGTTCCTGATTCGTGAGGCAATCACTACCTCGAGCTTCCCCTACCTGTTCGGCGATGTGCTGGACAGACAGGTACTAGCCAACTACAAGGCTGTTGACCCAGTGTGGAAGGCAATTGTCAAGATGTCCACTGTCAGAGACTTCAAGACGGCTTACCGCTTCGCTATTACCGGTGGCGACCAGTATCTAGCTGAAGTGGCGGAGAAGGGCGAATACCTGGCAAGTGAGCGGACTGAAGGCAAGTACGAGCTGGCTGTCAAGAAATATGGCCGTCAGTTCGATATATCCTGGGAGACACTGATTAATGATGACCTTGGTGCCCTCACGGATACCCCGCAACGGTTCGCTATGGCTGCGGTCCGTACCGAGCACCGGATAGTTACCGGTCTGTATGCCAGAAACGCCGTAATGTATACGGCTGCTCACGCTAACATGGTAGCCACTGCCCTGAGTATTGCTGCTCTGGAGACGGGGATAGAGGCTATGTTGGCTCAGGTTGATGCCAATGGCGAGCCAATCAAGAATGACCCCAAATACCTCGTTGTACCACCGGGTCTCAAGATGACAGCCCTGCAAATCCTGACATCAACAGGGAAGACGTGGGTAAGTAATGCTGCTGGTGCTCCGGTAGCCTATCCCACAAACAACGTGGTAGCCCAACAGGGTTTGACCCTGATAGTTGACCCGTACCTGCCGATAATCGACACCACAGACGGTGCTACCGGCTGGTATCTGTTTGCCGACCCCAAAGACATCGCTGCTCTTGAAGTAGCACATCTCCAGGGGCATGAGAGGCCGGAGATTTGCATGAAGGCAAGCGACAAGGTAACTGTCGGCGGCGGAGCAATCAACCCGATGAGTGGCGACTTCGCTACTGACAACGTGTTCTACCGCGTCCGCCTGGTCTTCGGCGGAACCCGACTAGATTATCGTGCTACCTACATGGGTGGAAGCACACTCTAGTTCACGCCCGATTAAATCATAGCCAGTCGGGGGTAGGGGAGGCAATACTAAATTCGCTAGTCGGGGTGTGGGGGTGAAAGATGGGTTGCTCCTTTCCTGTCTTTCCCCCTGCCCCTTCTAGATTCGTCAGCTTTCAAAAATTGACAATTCATGCACAGTGTCTGATACCCTAAGGGGAAATTAGTTTGTTTAAGTATTTTGTAGAAGCGATTACCGTAAATCTTGCTAGTTCGGCGGTCAATACACCCGTTGTTATTGATGTGGTCTATTGACAAACAGGGCAATCGGTTTTCGCCACATCGGACACACTCTAGTTTACCGTTACCATAATGAGTTAAAACGGAAATCTTTAGATTGCGACTCTTTGGATAATAGGCTCGCTTCTCTCTAGCCCTTGCTTTGCATTGCTTAGAACAATAAATTTTATCTTTATACTTTGTAATAAAAGAAGTTTGACAATGTGGGCAGATTTTTCTTTCCATAAATAAATTATATCATATAGGTAGGGTGTAAGTCAACCCCCCCCTACCCACATTGATTTAGGAGGTAAATATGCCTAGCTCAGTATTGGATTTCCCTTTTCTCTGGAAGCATCTGGCGGCTACAGACCAGACAACTACATCCCCAGGGATATTACATACAGTGACCATAAACAGCCCCGACCCTGCTGGTGCTTGCACCATAACGTTATATGATTCAGCAGCAGGAGTGACAGCAGATATTATAGCCATAATAGCGATGGATTCAGCTCTGTTCGTAATACCACAAACCCTTATCTACGATGTCGTACTAGAGAATGGGTTGTATATTCTATTTTCGGCAGGGTTTACGGTTGGTGATATAACGGTAGCTTATAGGTGATGATATGCCTAGCCCGATAATATGGCCGATAGAGCACGCTAATGAAGGCGGTATCAATATAGATGGGGTAAGCACCCTTGTACTTGATGTCAATGAAAAGCGTGCTGACCTTGAGCTGGTGAATATCAGTGAGTGGTGGATTTTTGTCTCACGAGGTGGACCCGCTGCCTTGAATGAAGGAATACCACTAGCACCCAGAGGCGGCTCTTATTTTATGGAGCAGGCATATCTCTATAACGGTGCTATCTACGCTATTGCTGCTGGCGGACAGGGTGAGGCCATATTGACCTATAGCGAGGGGGAGTGGCAGCTATGATTCACAATCCAGCAGACCTGACCGAGCTTGAGGCTAATGTAGCAGATATTCAGGAGGATGTTACCTCAATAAAGCAGGTTACCGATGGCCTGCCGATACTCTCTGAGACTGGTGGAACGGTAACTACTGACGGCACTGAGCAGAACGTCTACATCAATTCAGTACCACTAGGGGTATTCAGGCCAATATGCGTGAAGATTGACTTTACCAATCATACTGCCGGTGAGACTGTGAAGGTCAGAACCTATTACCGAATAACACCAGGATTAGCAGACCCGTTCACATTACAAGATGAAACGACCTATGCTGGATTAGTTTCCCCTGAGTTAATAAATATAGACCTTGAGCCGAACAGGTATGGAGTCAAGGTCACAATCGAGAAAACAGCAGGAGCTAACCGGGATTACAACTGGGAAGCCCTTTACGAGATATAGCATGGCAAGAACATTCTACGATAGCCTTGGATTGAACGAAGATGCGGTCATGGACCTGTCCATGCTCGAAGGGACAGGGCTTGTCATGCACGACGAGTCCAAGTCACACGTCAAAGCAACGATGCACGCATCGCTTGGCAGTCCGCTATGGCTGGCGTTGGCTACGGGGCACTACGGCTTGCAGATAAATCCGGCACCGATGATAGATACGGACCAATACCTCGATGCACCGGCGGCGGATACTGCGGCTCTGGACTTCACCTCCGGCGACTACAGTCTCGCAATCTGGTTCTACTGGACCGACTCGGGACTGTCTCAGGTCATCATGGGGAAGTACGCAGTGAATATCCGAGGGTGGGAAGTCTACATCACGCGCATTGTGGCTATGGATTACATGACCGTCAGGCATCATCATGCAGGAGGGGCAACACTCAGGACGGCATCATACTCTCTCGGTTGGGTGCCGAATCAATGGCACCTGTTCTCATATTCGAGGATAGGAACGGGGGCGCAGCACTACCGCGATGGGCAACCGATAGCAACGGTCAGCGACATCTTGATTGACCCTGCATCGAGTGCTGCGAGTGATTTGGTGATAGGTTCGCGCTACACGCACGATGCAAACTGGTTCTGTGGCAGGTTCCACAGACCTCGCGCATGGGCGCGGGCGCTGACAGCAGACGAACATCGCCAGTGGTACGACCACGGCGCAGGATGGTGGTGATAATGGAACAGAAAGACTCACAGGAAATCAGGGACCGGATGCACCTGGTATTGCGCGGTCCTGACGGGGAAATCAAGGACGAGAGAAACATCGACTCACAGGAGGACTCAGATGGAACAGACGAAGGACATGGAATTCAAGAGCCGACAGGGGATTAGGGGCCACGCACACCTAGAGCTTCGGGGCCCGGATGGGCGAATCAAGGAAACTCGCGACATCGAGAATACCATCACGGAGCTGATGGATGCCCAGGTCGCCGACCAGATGAGCGACCAGGCGCTAGCTGCAATCGGCTACATGGGCATCGGCACCGGCTCAGGGCAGACCTCTGCCTCCACCGGCCTTGCAACGCCGCTTGACCGGAACGCGCTGACCTCAACGACCCTGGGGGCAGGCGGAGACGACAACGATGTCACCTACGTTGGCGATTGGGCGGCTGGCGACGGAACGGGAGCCATCACTGAGGCGGGCATCTTGCGGGCCGACGACAACGTGACGCTGATGACCTACGCCGACTTCGCGGTGGTCAACAAACTCGCAGCCGACACACTTTCGATTTCGTGGGTTACCACGTACGGTGCTAGCTGATAGGAGGCTGAAATGACTAAGGGCAAGTGGCTATTGCTGCTAGTTGCATTGGCAGTGCTATGCCCTTCACCTGTCTATGCTTGGGGGCCAATCACTCACCTTGAAATCGCCCACATGCAGGGCTATCCCGATAAATGGGCAGACGTAGACTACCAGTATGGTAGCCTTCTGCCGGACTTCTCTCTTGCCTGTCGGATGGTGGATTCAAGCTACCCGAACCTGCAATCCGTGACCCACACACAGGAGTTCGTTGACGCGCTCAGAGAGGTTGCGAGCGAGGACTTCTGCAACGGATGGCAAGCCCACCTGGACGCAGACAAGGTTGAGTCTCTGTACTCACGAGAACGGATAGCAGCCGGTGCGCCATGCGGGGCCGATTGGGTTGTTGACCAAGCCTACGCCGAGGAATTGAATCGTGCGGCTCCGTGGATGGAACTGAGGCATCAGGAGTGGATTGACTACGCTCTCGATACTGTAGGTTGTGAGGCTGACTGCCCTTACTATGTCAGGCTAGACATGATTTACTCAGGCTACATCGGGGGGTATCAGCCCAACAAGGCGTACTACCAAGAGGTCTTGAACGAGTGGTATTCCGACTATCAAGAGTACGTAGACAGAGCCGCGTTCGGCGAACCACCTCCTACACCACCCATCACTCCAACACCTTCCACGAAGAAGCACAGGCCGTGGTATTCCTACGAGGCACCTCCCGAGAGGGCGGCATCCGAGAAGTTGAAAAAGGAGATGTGGGCCGAACTTCGGGCAGCGATGTGTGCTACCGACGACATTGCTGAGAAATGCCGCCTGTACGACGAGTGGACAGTTTTCAGGAACGCTCACTCAGTACCGAGTGTGAGGAAATGACAGACCACGTAAAGAATCTGTCCGACACGATGACGATTAGCGACTCTCTCGTCAAGAGCGTCGGGAAGCCACTCGCTGATTCAGTGTCAATCCGCGAGCCGTTCTGTGTGCCCATCACGATTGACCATACGAAGGTTGCGGGTGACCTGACTGACTTCGTATTCCCTATCAACGAGCGGGACCTACCTGCCTCGTTCTGGCTCGCTGTCCAAGCCGACGGGCTGAATATCGCCGTCTATCAGGGCGCGACGAAGTTGAAAAGACAGGTCGCGTATATCAACAAGACGACTGAGGTTCTTGAAGTCTACGTGCGCGTTCCTTCACTATCGTCCTCGGTTGACACCGTTCTGACATTGTGCGCTGGCACGACGGAATATGCCGACGATGCCGACACTTGGCCTGCAACATGGGTGTTCGTGTCGGATATGAGCGACTACAATGGCGGGACTCAGATTAGAGATTGGTCGCAGTATGGCAATCACGGCACGAAGGGAGCTGGTGCGGCCGCGCCGACTGAGGTTGCGGGCGTAGTGGGGATGGCGCAGCAGTTTGTGTCTGCAAGTCAACAGTACATAAGCGCAGCGGACGCCCCAGAGTGGGACTGCGCCAACATTACACTTGAACTCCTGTTGTATCAAGACGCCTATACTGGCGGGCGTTTGCTGAATAGAGAGTCGCTCTGGCGAGTCTATCAGAATGCCTCTGGTCAAATCAGGTTCCGTACTGGGGGCTTGTCTGACGACATTACCGTGAATGCGCCATTGAGTCAGTGGCAGCACTATGCTGTTACATTTGATGGCACCGACCTGTTTGCGAGCCTAAATGGCAGCACCTCCACCAAGACAGTGACGGGCACTCTCGGCAGCAGCGCAGAATCGTTATACATCGGGGCGCGTCGTGTCGCAAGCGACTGGACTGACTCTCATATCTGTGAAGCCCGCTACTCCTCCGTCGCCCGCACAGCAGACGAGATAGCGACAGACGATGCCAGCCTGAGAGGAACGGCGACGTTCTATGCGGTGGGGACAGGGCAGGTTGGAATTGCGAAGGATGTGGGGAAGGCCCTGGCAGACTCAATCGCAATCGTTGACTCGATGGTGATGACGGGAGACTATGACAGACCCGGAATCAAGGTCGCTGCGTTCCTCTACAACAGGGCAATCAACACCAAGTCGAGGAGGGAGTTCTGATGGCAATTGCGAAGGTGCATACGAAGGACATCTACATTCCCATGAACGACTATGGATTCAACCTCGAATTCACGCTGTACGACGGCTCGGGTGATGTGTTCAATCCGACCGGCTATGTCGTGACGCTGAAGGTCTGGACATACGACGTGCCTGCAACGCTACTACTGACCGGCGTAGGCGGCATCACCTCCGCCATAGACGGCAAGGTGTACTACACTATCCAGAGCGGGGATTTCACGACCGAGGGCGACTTCATGGCCGAGATTGAACTGACGAAGGCAGGTGCGCGGGAGAGCTTCCGCAATCATATCCTGCACGTCACGGAGAGTGGATAATGACATTCACATATTCGCTGGCAACAGACATCGGGAAGATCCGTCTGAATATCAACGACAAGGTCAACACGTCGGATAGCCCAGCATACTTCTCAGACGAGGAGATTGAGGTATTCCTGGCAAACCACTCAGACAATATCAACCTGGCATCTGCCGAGCTGCTGGAGGCGTGGGCTGCCAAGTATGCCGCCAGTGCCGACAGCGAGAAGATAGGCGACTACTCCTACAGCCAGAAGATAGTTGACAAGATGCTCGCTATGGCAAAGAGGCTGAGGGACAAGGATAATGCTTTACCTGCAATGACCTGGAGCGAGCTAGACCTGACTGGAGAAGAAGAGTGAGCTTCACTAACCTGTTGATAAATACCTGCACTGTCCGGCGTAATACACCCGGGGCACAGGACAACTATGGCAATCCTGCTGAGAGCTGGGGTGACTATCTTTCAGATCAGGCATGCCGGCTTATGGCCGGCTCCGGCAGAGAGGTCAAGGTAGGAGCTGAGGTTGTGATTGCCGAGTATAAACTATTTATCGCAGATGTGGACATTACAGAACAGGACAGGGTAGTTATAGACAGTATAACCTATGAAGTTTTATTGGTAGCCGACAAACAGAACGGCACAAGCAATCACCACAAGGAATGTCTGATGAGGACTGTAAGGTAACTATTAGATGAAGCTCCATGTTGAAGTAAAGCTAAACCTCCGAGACAAAGAGGTACAGAAAGAGGTCAGAGATGCTACCAGGAAGGCTCTGAAGGATGTTACTACTGATATTGCCCAGGATGTCATACACGGAAGCCCTCATGTAACAGGTAACAATATGAGAATGATAGCCTATGAAATAGAGGGTGGCGGAGTGATAACAGTAGAAGGTGATACATCTGGTATAGGCACAAAGGAACTAGAATCTGCCGTTTGTTCCACCTCGGGTTACGGCGGCTACCTTGAGACTGGGACTTCCAAGATGCCAGCTCGCCCTTACTTCAAGCCAGCACTGGATAAGAACATGAAGAATCTACCCAGAGAGATAAAGGCTAATCTGACATGACCTTAGTAGACACAAATCATTTAATCAGAAAATATCTAACAACGTCCTCAACTTTGACTGACCCTCTAATAGCACTGGTGGGTTCTCAGATCTATTGTCCGCGACTTCCAGAGGATGTGGATTTGAGTGTTAAGCCGGCTATCAGCTTCTTTACTCGTGGTGGTACTGCCGACCCTGAAGTACCAAACATATTCTCACCAAGTGTCCAGTTTAACTGCTGGTCAGATGATAAGGAGGAAGCCCGACAGGTTTATCGTGCTCTATATGATGCCCTGCAGGGACTGGGGAATGTCGGTATTACCATAGATGGAACGACATATTATATCACCAAAGCAAGGGAGGAGGTTCAAGGTCAAGACCTCGTGGATATTGATATACCAGGCTACTTCAGTGTACTGGCTTTCTATTCAATAACAGTGAGGGATAACCTTTAATTCAGGTATCAAACGTGTTAGCACGTTTGTTTCAATAGACTATTTTTATAGGAGGTAATAAAAATGGCAGTAACAGAAGCAAAAATAGGTTATGGGACTACTTTTAAGTGGGGAGCGAACTTTGTTGCGGAAATAACAAGAGTGGGACCCGTGAACCTCACAGCTTCAAAGCAGAATGCCACGTCACTCGGTTCTGACAATAGTTATCTTGATATACTTCCAGGACTAATCGACCCGGGCGATATTGAGATTGAGGGATGGTTCAGACCGGACGATACAGCTCAGGCTGCTTTGGTAGCTGACATGAATTCGAGGACATCCCGGACATGGATTATCGCCTTCCCTACAGCCTTGAGTGGTACCACCTGGACGGCAGACGGATATGTTACTGGCTTCTCTGCCGGCGATGCGACACCAGAGGGTATAATCCCGTTCAGTGCCACAATTAGCGTAATCGGCAAACCGACTCTCGGTGTTACGGCTGGCGATGACCTGACTGGTCTGGTCTTTACAGGAGACCAAACTGGTATCATAGCTACAGTTCCAGCCTTTGCCGGTGCGACCTATGCCTACACCTGGGATGGTTCTGCTGAGAATACCTTTACTGTCACACCTACCTGTGCGGCAGCAGATTCAATCACAGTCAATGGTAACACGGTAGTCTCCGGTGCGGCATCAAGTCCAATCGATACCTTGCCGGATGATTTAGTTACCGTTACGGTGATTACCAAAACGGCAGGTAAGAGCAACAAAATCTATACTATCACTGTATTCGATGGCCTATAAGTCGAATAGAGATGGGAGGGGGATTAACGTCCCCCTCCCTTAGAAAAGGAGTGAGAAAATGCCTAAAATAGACAAACTGGTTACAGTTAAACTGGATAAGGAACGTCACCTCCGATTGTCTCTGAAGGGGATGGTGGAGTTCGAGAAGATTACCGGTAAGAATCTCCTGAAGGGAATCAATCTTGATGAGATGACACTGGGGGATATGGCTCTATTGATGTGGGCATGCCTGATACACGAGGACAAAGAACTGCAATTTGATGATGTTCTGGATATGGTAGACATCGGCAATATGAACGAAGTCTCTGATGGCATTGTTGCCTGCATCACACAGTCGCTTCCAGACATCGAAGAGGGCAAATCCCGCCCTTTAGCGAAGAAGTCCCGAGCTGGCTAAACCTGTGGTCTGTAGGACGCTATGACCTCAATTTAACAGAGGATGAGTTCTGGGACTTAACACCCAAAGAGCTTGATGCTCTTATCAAAAGGTACAACAGCAATCAGGACTGGCTAAACTACAGGTCGGCTCTGATTTGTACTGTAATGGCTAATATGTGGCGTGGTAAAAACACCAAGCCACTAAAGCCAGAGGACTTTATGCCTTCAAGGTCAAGGTCTGCACAGACTCCTGAGCAAATACTGGCTAATGTTCAAATGCTGAATGCTGCCTATGGTGGCTCAGTTGTGGAGAATTAACGATGGATGTAGGCGATGCACTTATAAAAATAAAGGCAGAGGATAAGACCAAAGCTGCCTTTGATAAAGTCAATAAGTCCACTCAGAATATGTCTGCCAACTTCAGGAAGGCAGGACTTGCGATGGTTGCTATGAGTGGTGCTATGGTTGCTGGGTTAATGATGGTCGCTAAATCCTTTGCTGAGGCTGGTGACCAGATAGAAAAGATGTCTCGGAGAACCAGCTTTGCCACCGAGACACTTAGTGAACTGAAGTATGCTGCTGAAATATCTGGTACAACTTTGGAATCTATTGAAAAAGCAGCTAAGAAAATGTCAAAGACCATCATTGATGCCAGCGATGGTATGGCAACATATATCCGTGCCTTTGATAGAATAGGTCTCAGTGCTGAGAATCTATTGAAGTTATCACCTGAAGAACAGTTCATCGAAATATCCCAGGCGATAGCTGATTTAGAAAATCCTACTGAAAGAGCTGCAACGGCAATAGACATATTCGGGCGAGCCGGTACTGAGCTATTGCCTCTGCTGGAAGATGGTGCTGAGGGCATCAAGAAACTCCGTGAAGAAGCCCACAAATTCGCTCCGATATTCTCTGAAGAAGCTGCGAAGGCTGCTGCTGAATTTCAAGATAGAATGCTGGATTTGAAGGGTGCTATAAACAAGGTCAAGATGGGAATGGGCGAAATGGTGGTGAAAGATTTAACACCACTCATAGAGAAATTGGGCGAGCTGGCAAGCAAAGCAGATGATGTAAGCGATTCCATGAAGGTACTTGGCAAGGTTCTTGGTACAGCAGTAATCGGTGGCGCCGGTCTTCTGGGTAGTCTCTTATTGCTGGGTTCAATAGTTCCAACAATAGGCAAGGGTATAATTGCTCTCAAAGCTGGCGTAGCAACCTTGACATTGAAAGCCTTTGCACTCAATATGACGCTTGCCTCACTTATAGCCTATTTGAGTCTATTGTTTGTTGGTATCACTATGGTAATAGGTGGCGTGATAGGTCTTATCAGAAACTCGGAGATTCGCAGGGAACAGGAGGAGCGTGAGCTCAATTATGCCAGGGATATGCAGGAGGCAATGAATACCCTGGCTAATACCTATGAAGATGTGAAGAAGGCAGCGATAAAGACGGGTGAAGCAACAAGGGAATATGCTGGCGGCGTTATACTGACTATAAAATATGTTAACCAGGAAACTGAAGCATTAGAGGCATTAAATGCTGCATTAAAGAGGCAATTTCAGCTACGCCTAGCCTTGATGAGGGGAATGAGGGCAGCAGTAGGAGCTGTAGGAGTTCCAGTAGTCGTTAAAGCTCTTGAGGAATATGAGGAATGGAAAAGAGAAACTAAACCATCCAGTGGATATGAAGAGTATGGAATGGCACCTCCGAATATACCTGCGTTCCAGCGTGGCGGAATAATTGCACATGGGGGTGAGACGGTTACACCTGCCAATGAGCTTCCACGAACGGAAACTCCAGTTCAAATTGTCATTGGAGATGAAGTTGTCGGAGAAGTTGTCGCTCGCACTTTAGGTCGGTTATATCTGGAAAGAAGTAGGATGTGATATTGATTTCAGAAGAGAAACGGGAGTATGAAAAGGCCTCCCCATATCCATATCCAGAGGCCACCTAGCACAAAACTAATCACTATCCCAACAATAAATAGTTCTATCCAACTTGCCTGATACTTCATATCCGCAATGAGAGCGGCAATTATACCTCCAAATACTCCGAAGAAAATAGGTAATAGCCATAGAACCATCGGGAACCTGGGCTTTTCTTCTGCACTCCTAGCCATCTCGCACCTCCTTTCACATTATGTTCTGTAAATATAACAACTATTGGAGTATTTGTCAATGGCTTTAACGATAACTCTATCAGACGGCACAACAACAATAGACCTGTATGACGGTAGTGACAGCGTGGTGAGAGAAGGCGGACTCAATATGCCGCCTCCCCTGAAAACATCAAGCTATCATACCAGTCCCTTTTATCACGGTGCCAGATTAGCTCAAGCCAGCTATGACTACCGCACTATCACTATAACTACAAAGATTTGGGGTAGTACCCTAGCTGACCTCCAGACCAATATCAGGAGCATCAACCGGCTACTCAATGATGCACGCGAGAGGACACTTCTAGGCTATGGCTCACAGGTCTATCTTGAGTACCAGTGGGCTGAGGTAGTCGGTGAAAGTGTCTACTTCGATGTTATGGACGGGGAGCTTGCCATGCCTGCTGATTACATGCAGGTACTACTCACTCAGAAATACCATATCATTGATGCCATGCTAACCTTGACCTGTCAGCCTTTCGGGAGATACACCAATCAGACTGTAGCTCAAGCCGTGCTGGAGAATGAGGATTACGGTGCTAATCACAACTACATGGACATAGCGACTGCGGCAGCTTTCGGCGATGTACCAGCCAAGATGTATATCAAGGTTGCCCTGGCGAATGCTACCGGTGCTAAGAAGCTATGGATAGCCAAGCGGTCTGGAACGAGGCAGACAGATGACCTCTGGATACAGGGGGAGGATGAGAATAGCACAACAGATATTGTGGATAGTGTCCATAAACTAACCTTTACTGATGAGAACGATGCCGCCCTTTCTGGCGAGAAGTATAAGAGGATTAAACTGGAACTTGGAGATGCTATCGCTGCCGCAGCAGAGATTAGCAGATTTAATTACACAATTAGCACGCTACCAAAAGGTCAATTCCGAGTCCTCATCTATTGCCGAACCACTGAGACAAGCGTTGTTACAGAGTTTGCTAAGATGGGGTGGGCATTAGGCTGGTCATACGGTGATAGGAGCTATACACCAGTTCAGGCAGATGGCGATTATATAGAGAATGCTGCTGACGATACATGGGAGATTCTAGACCTCGGTGTTCTTAATATTCCTCCAGTAGCCGAATCTGACATTGCCAGCAACAATGACCTTGAACTCAGGATTTACCAGGTTGTCACTGAGGCTCTAGCTGACCCTGATAACTGGACAAATCCGACAGGCAATAATGACCTGGGTGCTTGGCAAAATGAAGGTCAGGCATATAATGACAACACCGGCGATGCTGCAAATGAAAATAATGTCGCTAACGGAGCTTGGTCTGGTGAAATAGAGTTTACTCATGCAGCTATGGACTCTGCGGGCATTAATATATGGGTCAGTATGTCTGAAGCAGGCAACAACCCGACAGTTCATGTCGAGGGTTTCTATGGCGGTGCCTACCATGTTTTAGGCGAAGAGGTTGTGGCAGTGGGCGGTTACCATGAAATGTTATGGACTGACACATATCATAATATCACCAAGTACAAGGTCAAAATGAAGAATAATTGTGGGCAACAGGCTAACATGCAAATCAACGAGATTGATTTTCAGTTGCTATCAGAAGAGTATCACTGGGATATGGACTATATCTTCCTGCTGCCGATAGATGAGGGAGTGGTAATCATAGATGATGTGGACGCCGCCGACCTGATAGCAATAGACAGCATTGCCGACCCGCCAGGGGTTTTTATTATAAGTGCTGCAAGTAAGATTGAAGACTATCCCGATTATGTGGGCAAGCCCTTTGACCTGGGCAGAGAGAATACCAGACTCTATATGCTGCGAGATGACGTGAAGGGAGTGACCTTCACCACAGATATAACTTTTCAGCCTCAATTCATGGTGATATAAAATGAGAACGAATATTGAGACTAAGCTGTACCAGCGTGACCCGACAGATGACACACTGGATTCCGAACTAACTGAAAAGGTTGAGGGTATGAAGTTCTCCACCAAGTTACATGGGGGATTCAATAAGTGCTCATTCAGACTGAAGGCTGACCTCCCCGAAGCGTGGGAGTGGATAAACAAGCGAATCCTATACCATCTGAAGGTGACTGATAAAACAAAGACGCTGTGGGAGGGTAGGATTGAGGACATATCACTATCAATGGGTGCTGTGGTGGTTACAGCCTATGGCTACTATGCAAACCTGAGCGATGTGCCCTACTACACGGCTTACAACACCACTGCCGATGCCATCATAAAAGCTATGCTTACGACACATTGTCTCCAAATAGACTCCGACCAGTCCAATATTGATGCAGTGGATATAACGATTGACAGTGCTGCCAGTAGTAGCTATGCGGACATTTACCCAAAGGATATTGTTGAGAAGATACTGCCGTTCTCCGATAGCACTCACGGTACCTGGTACTTTGCCATCTGGGAGGACAGGATACCATACCTATCAAAGCGTGCTATATCATCTACTGATTGGCTGGTAACACTGAGGGACTTCAAGCATTTTACTCTAACCCACAAGGCCAGTGAAATATACAACTCCTGCTATGCCATTTACGAGGTTGGGGGGACTCTGACACGGACAGCCGATGGCGATGACAGCGATAGTCAGGCCAAGTATAACCTGAAACGACAGAAGGTAATATCGAATCTTGGTGAAGTGGCTGCCGCTTCAGCACAGGCTTATCGGGATGCCTGGGTTGAAGACCACAAGGACATCTGGCCTAAACAGACAAACATGGTACTCGGCGATAAGGTCTATAACAGCAAGGGGATAGAATATTCCTCTAGCTGGGTACGAGCCGGGGAAGTCATACGGATAAGAGACTTGGTGCCAGCCTCAGTGGATGCCGGTAGTGTTGAGAGGGACGCACTGAGGACATTCTACATCATCGAGACTGAATATAATGTCGACCAGGCCGAATTGAGGTTTATCCCTGATACCGAGAGTATATCACTGCAAGCGATACTGGCGAGGAAGCTATAATGTGCCTTCAGCTTTTACAGAATCTATTTAAGGCAACAAGAGAGCTACCCTCACCACATGGTTATATTCCTCGTTCCAATGTCATCTACAATGATGATACCAATTTAATTATTATCAAGGGCATATTGGAACCCTGGATTACTACTGTAGCAGATACAAATAGCCTTGACCCTGTGATTGATGCCGGCCACACGGCTATACTCACAAAGGCTTTTGACCATGACGACCTCCAGTGCGGTGATATAGTTGTCTATGAAGTAGGTGGTGGGAAAATAATACATCGCATAGTCAAGGTGAGTGCTGATATTGAGGGCAGATACTTCACACTCAAGGGCGATAATAATGCTCACGCAGACCCATACCGGGTGCGTGATAGTGAGATAACACATTTACTTGTAGGAATAATCTATACAAGGAGGTGAAGAAGATGACTAAGAAATGGTACCACTCAAGGATTCTGTGGGTACAGGCATTGGCTGTTATCGGTTCTGTAATAGCCGGTATCACAACGAAGAATTGGCTTGATGGAGAGACGCAGGTAATTGCACTTGCTATTGTAGACTTTATTCTGCGACTTCGTACCAATGAAGGATTGACAAAGTAATGGTAGATATAACCGCAGCACTCATTACTGTCGGTGGGCTGACCGCATTTAATATTGTCGGCTGGGCAATCAACATATATCGCAACGGCAAGTCCAGTTCAAGGCATCAAGGGCAGCAAAATCAGCAGGTTAAAGACATTGATGAACGGCTGGACAATCTGCCATGTCAGGCCGACCCACAATTCCAGATAAATCTCGGCTCTCTAATCAACTCTGTCAATTCTGTTGACCGCCGATTGACCAGAATAGAAGATTCGCTCAACAATAAGGCTGAGACGCATCAGGATTGATTTCTAGGCGGTCAATCGTTTTAATACTAGGATTACTACCCCTTCGGGGGTAGTTTTTCTATTTTATGAGATTATCCACAGGTGAAGCCTTTTCATGGACTCTTATCATGTCCTCAGCACCGAGCGTCTTCAAATATCTCCTTACCATTGTCAGGCTTGAGTGCCCCAACATTATTTGAAGCGTGAAAATGTCACCGCCATTCCTGAGATAGTTTATCGCCGCCGTGTGTCTGAATGTGTGCGGTCCCCGCTTTACGCCGGTTATTCCAGCTCTTTTGCATAATCTCTTAATGTTAATCTGTATGCCGGCACTGGTTAGGGGTCTACGTTCCTCAGTCAGCCATAGATGACCGGGTTCATTACCGCGAATGAAGAGGTAGCTCACCAGCTCCTTCTTTGTCAGCTTGCCTATCTTGACCATACGCTGCTTTGAACCCTTACCCATGACCGTTATTGTTGACCTGATGAACTCAATGTCATCAAGCTGGATATTAGCCAGCTCTTTTTGAGTTAGTCCACGCATCTCTCGCAATCTCTTAATATGGAAACCCCAATTACCTGCCATATCTAAGTGTAGCATAGTTGCGACAGTTGTCAATATTACAATTGTAGCAGATAGAACTTATTATGGGTCATTTATTGAGAGTTGCTAAATTATCACATTCTCTCACAATTCTTTATGAAATCTTTATGGTGTAAGTGGTTGACAAAGCTATCGCAGTAGTGCTACAATACCAACATGGTAATTGAGACACTAAAAAAACTACAAAGCACCCAGCAACTAAACGATACTCAAATGGGTGATATGCTGGGTATTCACAGAACAACATGGCAGAGAGTAAAGAATTATCATCAAGAACCGAGTTCTAAATTTCTTATCACTGTCATGAGAGTCTTCCCGGAACTCAGGAGTGCAGTGGATATTTTTTTATCAGGTGATGCAAGAAAACAAAATTCCATAGTTGGTATTGACGCAACCCCCCCTGAGACAACACCAAATCGCTTTCTAGCCCGTTTAACCGGGTGGGCTGGTATCCTAGGTAGTTATATCAGAAGACTTCGTGCCTAGCAAGCCACCAGATAGAAAACGGAGGGAACCGAATGAAGGTCGAAGCAACACGTATCCATCCCAAAGAACAGAACGGTGACACCATCCGAATAACCGACAATGACTGGAGAGAAGTTTACCTACGCCGGAGTCAGATACCAAGCTTGATAAAACAGCTCAACTCACACCGCAAACGACTTGAGAGCGGATTATTCAATGAGGGAACCGAATGGAAATCACAAATAGCCACTCACTAAATTGCCCTAAGTGCCGCCGACCTCCAGGGATAGGTCGAGTCTACAAACACAAACTATATTGTCGCAAGTGTTACGAAATATTAAAGGGTATCCGAAATGAAAGGGGGTGCCTCAAGTGAAACTAGTTTATGGAATATCACGCTGGACTAACCCATCAAGGGCATCGGCTCGGCACATAGACGATGGCAATGGACGCCCCCTTTGTGGCGGGAATAACCGCAAAGCCTTCACCTGGGAAAAAGAAGAAGGCCATCCAACTTGCCAAAAATGTATTAGATTAGCTAATCCCTTAACTAAAAAGGAGGTTGTTTGAAATGAAACTAGATAAGGCTATTGAAATTAAACTGAGAACTGGTGATGAGCTTCTTGCTACCGACCCTGACGATATCGACAAGGCTGAGGCACTTAGTATCGAAGCCCTGAAGTGGCGCAGGCGCTGTGAACAAGCTGTGGAACCCGATACTCATCCACTATTACCAGGAGAAACGAAATGACAGGAATAATAGAGAGTATCAGGGAAGCAGACAAGGAACTCCAGGAAACACCGAGGCCACAGCCGGCACCAGCTAAACCTCATATCTGCCCTAACTGCGGGTGCGACTGGGACCAACTCTGGGAATGTGTTATGAGCGATGTTGGGGAAAACAGGGCTCAAGCTAATGTTATCTCAGACAACTGTGGAGCCTGCAAGACCGAGATGAGAAAGAGGCTAGAGCTAAAACTCAAAGGAGGGACAAAATGATATGAAAACCAAGAGGAAATTAGTGGAAAGATTAGTACAGGCGAACGCACCTGATTTTATGGTATCCAATGCTGAACGTGGCTATTATGATGACTACGAATCAGATATTGCTTTCCCAATAACACGTTTGGTAGCTGATTGCATAGAATATGACCTAAACGATATAGCAGAGGAGGCTAAATCTGGTGAGTTTGACGCTTCACCTGAAGAATGCGAGGCATGGGTAAAAAGGAACATGGATAGCATTAGGCTTCTGCTTCAGGAAATTGATAATGAATAGGCAGGAAGCTGGTAGGCTGGGGGGTCGTCCCAAATTACAAACACTTCAAGAGAGGCAGCTCAATCTCGCTGGAATATCAGAAAGGAGTAAGCCACCAAGCGGACTCAATGAACTGGCGAGATTGTGGGAACTGCAAAGGTCGAAACCAGAGATTATCAGAGTAGGGGGAAGCGGCTAAGGCTTCCCCCAGAAAGGAGAAAAATGGAGGTCAAGGTATTTATCAGAAACATTGAGAACCTGAAAACCAGTACCAGTGTCAAAGAGGAAAAGGACAAGGATGGTGATGTGGTTGACCGCAGACTGGTAACCAAAATCCAGTTTGAATGTGAGATTGAACCCACTCCGCTATCCAATGTTCACCACCTCATAGCTGGTGACCATCCAGTACACGCCATCATCGGTTCACCACAGGCCATTATGGAAATTCGTGACCGAGAAGGTGCATTGGCTGAGGTATCCTAGCAATCTCATTTATCAGGTCAAAGGAGGGAACGATGCCAGATTGTGAGCACTGTGTTTATGGGCACGATGTCTCATGGCCTGAGTTGCCACCTTACTATGAGTGCCTAAATGATGTGTTTGAGGAAGAATGGTTAGAACAGAAATATTGTCCAGGTTATGAAGAAAAGCTAACTAGATACGATATTAAATTAAGTGAGGTATAGAAAATGAACCGAGCAGACATTGAGAACTGGGTTGGCAGTAATGCCCGAGGGCTAATGCCAGAAATAACCTTTACTCTTGATGAGATTGACCACATAGCTATGTGCATGGAGCATATTTACAAGTGGTATCACGAAAATTATCCCATTGGGGATTTTCTTACTGCGGTCGTGAGAAATGATTTCAATTCAGCTTGCTTCCATGCAGATGATACAAATAGAAAAGCACTCTACCTATATGCCTTGTTTCTCGCTAATAAACTACCAGCAGATTATATGAAGAAAGCAAAAGGAGGGAACGATGCTAGGGCAACTGAATGAGGAGTTTAATAAGGCGGAACGGGATTTCATTGGTGAGATGCAGAGGGCAATTAACGGGGCTTATGCTGAGGGATACAAGGCAGGTTTCAGTAATGGCTATGGCCTAGGCCAGATAGAGAAGCACGATTATTCACCGGTCATTAGTGAATTAGACCCCACAGTTAAGGAAGAACTTGACCGACTTGTCCGAAATAATGAGTTCAGATATGGAAAAGAACTTTAAGGAGGGAACCGTGACAGAGGACAAAGCACTCAGATACCGCGTGAACGTGACCATCAGCACTAAGGGCGTGAGAACATGGGAATGCACAGTTGATGGCACTAATTACACACAAGAAGAGATACTGGAAAAGAGCGACAACCTGGTAGCTCAACTTGAACAAAGGTATCCAGCACCAGAAGTAGATAAATAAAAAGGAGGTATATACATGGTAGGGAATGAGCTAGTACCATCTGGAGATAAGGAATTAGCTTTATATGAACTTGAAACCCGCTTTGCTATGGCCGTTCGGCAAAGGCAACTTCTGGAAAACTACATCAAGGAACGGTTACATCCAGACAAACACTTCTACACAGTTGGCGATGAGCCAGGGCGGAAACCATCACTTACCAAAGAAGGTGCAGAACTTATCTGCTTACCTCACAACCTGAAGGGTCATTATGACTGGCTATCCGGTCCTGAAAACCCGCCAATGGACGATAGCCCCTATCAGATAACCATGAAGTGCATATTGGAAAGGAATGGGTTATTTGAAGGGGAGGGGGTTGGGTCAGCCTCCAGTATGGTCACTAAAAAGGATGGCACCAGAGTACAACGTCAGAGAGACCCTGGGTTGAGGCATAATGCAACTATCAAGATGGCCTGCAAGAGTGCCTATATTGCAGCTACGCTCAACAGCACAGCAGCCAGTGAATTTTTCACTCAGGATTTAGAGGATGACCAGAGCGGACAACCTTCCAAACACTGGTGTCCTATACACCATACGCCGTTCTTTAAGAAAGGCAAAATGAAATCCTATGCCCACCCAGTAAAGGATGAGAATGGCAATGATACTGGCGAATGGTGCCACGAAAGGACTCCAGAGGGATATAATCAACATGAAGAAAAGCCTGAACCTGACCCTATTCCCGAGGAGGACAAGATACCTCCAGAGAAGGTACAGGAGCAAGCTGAAGAAGATATTGAGAATCTCTTTCCAGAGGATACTGAGCCTCAAGCCAAACAGAAACTTGATTTTGACCCTGATACACTCCTTGACCAGCTCAAGCAAGTCAAGTGGAAGGATGTAACAGTCAAATCCTATCTCAAAAACATCTACAAGGTGGACACTGAGGGTACGGTGATTGAGGTCGTGACTAGGCTGACCAGGGAACAACGGGAGTCATTCTTCAAGGAAATACAAGACAGATTGGAAATGGCCTAAGGAGCTATTGATTGGCGAGTAGAAAGATAAGATTTGATGTGTTCAAACGGGATGGCTTCAAGTGCCAATATTGTGGTCGGACTCCACCTGCTGTTGTCCTCGAATTAGACCATATCATCCCCAAATCAAAAGGGGGTCCGGATAATATAGATAACTATATTACTGCTTGTTTTGACTGCAATCGTGGCAAGGGGAAACATAGCCTAGATAAAATCCCTGTTTCTATTAGCGACAATCTACAAGTCATTAAGGAGAAACACAATCAGCTAAAGGCATTTAACCGTTATATCGAGAAGCAGGAGAAGGAATATGAGGCTGGGATTGTGGCAGTTAATAATATATTCGCAGAATACTTCCCGGGCAAAGAGCCATCGGACAAATTTAATAGGTCAACAACAAAGCGTTTCCTCACCCTACTTCCTAAACAAAAGGTCATTACTGCTATGGTACTAGCCTGCGATAAAAGGTCACATAATCCTGAAAAAGCACTAGCTTACTTCTGCGGTATTTGTTGGAATTGGATTAAAAAACCGGAAACACGGGATTGGTAATATGCCAAACAGATTGTTTAAGGAGTCCATTTGCACCAGCCAGAACCTCAATGAGCTATCACCAGAAGAGGAGGTGTTCTTCTACCGGCTGATTGTGAATTGCGATGATTATGGGCGTATGGATGCCAGGCCGGCCATACTTCGTGCCCGTCTATTCCCACTGAGAGTAGATAGCATTCAAGAGGTACATATCAGTAAATGGCTTCAAGCACTCAGCAACCACAACCTGTTATATATCTACGAGGTCAAGGGTCAAAGCTATCTCCAGGTTAAAACATGGGAGAATCACCAGCAGATACGAGCAAAGCGTAGCAAGTACCCTGACCCTAACGGCAATATGTTAGCAGATGATAGCACTGGAAATCAAAAGAAATCATCTGCTAACTATAGTCCTCGTAATCCAATCCAATCCAATCCAATCCAATCCAATAAGGTAATTAAATAATTACTGGTAGAAAAGGAGGGAAACGAATTGAAAGAATCAGAACTTAGCCAAATCCTGAAAAAGCATGAGAAATGGCTTAATGAAGAACCAGATGGTGAACGGGCAGACCTGCAAGGGGCAAACCTGCAAGGGGCATACCTGCAAGGGGCATACCTGCAAGGGGCATACCTGCAAGGGGCATACCTGCAACGGGCAGACCTGCAACGGGCAAACCTTGATTATTCTTGCTGGCCT
>Ga0315547_1001203_pt1 | contig 21208 bp, 20 predicted proteins | sample SalMarSW160240MG_2_FD_202542 | JGI IMG/M metagenome (GOLD analysis project Ga0315547, IMG submission 202542) | Salt marsh sediment microbial communities from the Plum Island Ecosystem LTER, Massachusetts, United States - Salt Marsh Sediment SW1601-240 ...
GGGGCCATGGCCCTGCCTTGGCTGATCGGCCAGTTTTTCGAATCGATCGGTCCCCAGGTGTTCCCGGCGTTCCTCATCACCGCCAAAGCGGGCAGTATTGTCCTGCTGGCTGCGATCCTGATTCTGCTACGGCGGCGAGTCACGAATGGATGATACGGAACGCTATCTTGGAAAGCAATTTTGGGCTTCCCTCTGGAGCAGCGCCGGGAAGTCATCGGTCCTAAGGCACACTCAGATAACTTCCCCGGAACGCTGGAAACGGTTTTACAACGAGGCCAGCAATGAATGGGACAGGATCGGCGGGACGACCGGGTACCTGGGAAAGAGGGTCGGTGACATACTCATCGACCGCGAGCGACTGCTTCCGCCCAGGGCCACCGTCCTCGATGTGGGCTGCGGTACCGGCCCGTTGGCTATACCACTGGCTGAGCGGGGTCTGAGGGTCACGGCCCTCGATGATTCGCAGGGGATGTTGGCGGTGCTGGAGCGCCGGGCTCGCCGCCGGGGTGTTTCCGGCCTCACCCCGCATCTTGGCCCCTGGATCGAATTCCAACCGAAGCGGCCTTTCGACCTTGTGATCGCAGGCTTCTTTCCACCGGCCTGGGATCCCGAAGGGCTGGTTCGCCTGGAAAGCCTGTCAAAGGGATACTGCCTCCTGGTGCTGCCGAGCGGTGAAGACGCCTTCCCCATCCGCGGACAACTTTGGAGCAGGATCATGGGGAAACCGCTTCCCCAACGCAGGATCCTGCTTCCATATCTGATCAACTACCTGCTCGCCTCGGGGAGAAAACCGAGCCTGCTCCACCTCCGCTGGGCTGCCCGTCTGGATATTGCGCTTCAACGGGCTCAACACTTCTACAGGAGCTATTTCTCTCTGTTCGGGCGAGAGGGCGCCGCGGTACAGCTGGACATAGACGACGTACTCGCTGGATACGTAAAAGGGAATCGTCTGCGCTGCCAAGGGCATACCGAAGCGGCGCTGCTGTGGTGGTCTCCGCCCTTTTCCTGACAATTCAAAAAAATCTGGCCCATCGGTATTGACTTCCTTTCCATAACGCGCTAATCTCGTAACACGATTTTCTATTTCGTAACACCAAAGAAGTAAATGGAAGGATACCCTGTGAGACGAATGAAACCAAGGCTTGTTGATTGTATTGTTGTGCTGGCGCTCCTCGCGGTTTGTTCCGGTTCCGCTGTCTGGGCTGCCGGACAGGTCGAGTCGGCGGGGCAGGCGGCGGTTCTGCGCATCGGCACACCGAATGAGGTCAAGGCTGCTAACATCTTTAGTGACTACTACCTGGGGATCTTTGCTCACATCTCCAATCCCCCGCTTATGAAGATGACCTCCGAGGGGATGATCGAGGGGTTAACCGCAGAGAGATTCGAGACCTCGGCGGACAACACGGTCTGGATCTTCACAATCCGGGACGACCTGTACTGGAGCGACGGCAGGAAGCTCACCGCTGAGGACGTGCGCTTCTCCATCGAGTATACCGGGCTTCATAATCCGAGTGCCCGGTGGATCAAAGACACCTTGAAAGATTCCAGGGTTGAGGGAGAGCACGACGTGGTGCTGACCTTCAACAAGCCCTACACAACTCTGGACCTCGAGTTTGCCACCTACAATATCCTGCCGAAACACGTTTGGGAGGATATTGCCGATCCGATGCGGACGACCAATCCAGGAGTCAACGTGGGCTTCGGACCCTTCATCATCGAGGCGATTGATCTTGAGGCGGAGGTGATCCGTTTTGCAAAAAACCCGTACTGGAAGGGACAGGAGCCGAAGCTCGACGCCTTCGAGATCCACGTGTACAAGAACCTGGATGTTCTGTCCCTGGCCCTGGAGAAGGGGGAGGTCGACACCTACTACAAGTACGCCTCCTCCTACCCGTACGCCAACATCGACAGGCTCGAGGCCACGTGACGATTTGAGTTTGTGGAAAAACCGAATCTGGGTCTGGTTTTTCTCGGCTTCAATCTCAGGCAGCCGCCTTGCAGCGACAGGAACTTTCGTAAAGCACTGTCCTACGCCATCGATTATAACGAAATCCTAACCCTCGATGCGTTGGGGTTTGGGGAGATTCCCAGCCGCGGTTTCGTGCCGCCGAGCATGGGCGGGTACTGGAGGACTACGCCCCTGTCCCACGATCCGCAGAAGGCGAAACAGCTTCTGGCCGCCGCCGGTTATCGGGACGCCGACGGCAACGACTGGATCGAGGACCCAACCGGTCGGGAGCTGCGGCTGTCGATCCTGGTCCGTTCGGACTGGGCTCGGGTCGGCGAGCTGCTGGCGGACTACCTCAGTCGGGTGGGCATCCGCGGGCAGCTGCGCTCCCTCGAGCTCAGCAGCTGGGTCGCGGAGAAGGACAGCTACAACTACGACCTGACAATCACCAGAACCACGCCCTGGGGTATGTTGATGCACGCAGGCTGGGGCAGCGGGTACTTCGACTCCCGGCGCAGCGGGCAGGGGGTGCTGCATATCCTGGAAGACCCCGAGTTCCTGAAGATTTCCGACGAGATCCTGGCCACAGCGGATCCCGAACAGCGAAGCGCCCAAGCGCGCCGCGTACAGGACTACTACGCCCGTGAGCTTCCCGCCGTGGCCCTGTACTGGAACATGATTGTAACTCCCTTCAACAAGGTCTTTACAGGCTGGAAACCCGACCCGCTGTACGGCATCTACAACATCGACACCCTGCTTAACGTGGAGAAGAGGATGGATTGATCACGAAAAAGGCGGTCCGGTACCTCCTGGCCGCCTTCCTCATACTGAGCTTCAACTTCATCATCCCCAGAGCAATGCCGGGCGACCCGCTGACAAACCTACTCGGCGAAGATATCGCTCTCAGCGCCGGGCAGGTCACCGAACTGCGCAGCGAGCTCGGCCTGGACCTGCCGCTGTACCGGCAGTACCTGCACTACTGGCGCCGGCTTCTCCGGCTGGATCTGGGTTATTCGTATCACTACAGCCAGAAGGTATTCAATCTCCTGATCGCCCGGATCCGCTGGACGCTTCTTCTGGCCGGACCGGCGATCCTGCTGGGGGCGGCGGCCGGGGCTCTGCTCGGCTCCCTCGCAGGCTGGCGTCCGGAACAGCCCGGAAGCCGCCTGGCAACCGCTGTCGCTTTGTCTTTGTATTCCATACCTCCATACTTCCTGGCCTTGATCCTGCTCTATCTTCTGTCCTTCAAGCTGGGGCTCTTTCCCCTCAAAGGCTACTACACCTCAGGGACGGTCATCGACGTCGCTCGTCACCTGGTCCTTCCGGTTCTGGTACTGACCCTGTTCACCGCTACGCGCAACTTCATGGTCATGCGCGGCAGCGTCATGCAGGAGAAGCCGCGGCACTACGTAACCTATGCCCGGGCCAAGGGTCTCCTGGACCGGGGGGTGCTGTTCCGGCATGTCTTCTGGAACGCCTCCCTGCCCTTGATCACGCTTCTCGCCCTGGATTTCGGCTTTATCTTGGGCGGGGCGCTGTTCGTGGAGATCGCTTTTTCCATGAACGGAATGGGCACCCTGATCTACGAAGCGGTTCGCAGCCGGGACTACCCGGTGCTGCAGGGCGCCTTCCTGGCCATCACCATGATGGTGATCCTTGCCAACTTCCTGGCGGATCTGGCCTACGCCTTGATCGATCCGCAGGTGAGGGTGCGGCGTTGAGAGGACCCGAACCGAACAGCAGGCGATTCCCAAAGGTCCATCGACTCGGCCTGGCACTCCTGTTGGGATTCCTCCTGATCGCCGTCCTGGCCGAGGTGATCGCCCCCTACGATCCATGGCAGCGCTTCCAGCCCTATCTCTCGCCGCGCCCGGAGCACTGGCTGGGAACCAATGACCTGGGAAACGACATTCTCAGCGAGCTGCTCCACGGAACCAGGGTATCCCTGCTCGTAGGGCTGGGAACCGCGGGAATCGCCACAGCCCTCGGTCTGGTGGTCGGCCTGATCTCCGGCTATTTCCGCGGCGCCGTGGATGAACTACTCATGGGCCTAACCGACGTCATGCTGATGATTCCGCGTATCCCCATGGTCATCATCCTGGCGGCGTTTCTGAAATCCGGGTACGGGGTTATCGTGCTGGTGTTGGGTCTGCTCTGGTGGACCCCGACGGCCCGGATCGTTCGCTCCAAGGTGCTGCAGGTGCGGGAAAGCGCCTTCGTGGCCGGGCAGCGAACCCTGGGATTCGGACACCTGCGGATCATGTTTTCGGATATTCTGCCCAACATCCTGCATGTGCTGAGCCCCAAGTTCATGCTGACCGTTGCTTCGGCGATGATCACCGAAGCCTCCCTCTCGTTCTTAGGACTGGGTGATCCCGGAGTGAAGAGCTGGGGCATGATGATCCACTTCGCCTTTGAGAAGGGGGGATTCATCCGGGACCTGTGGTGGTGGTACACCGCCCCGGGGCTCGCCATTACCTTATGTGTTCTGTCCCTGGTTCTGATCGGCTTTGCAGCGGGAAAAGAAGAACCGGTCGCTGCAGCGCTTCCGGGTTGAGGGGAGAACGAAGCGGTATGTCCTGCCTGCACCTTCGAAACCTGACAGTGGACTTTGCCACCCCGTCGGGCAACCTCCGGGCGGTGGACGGGGTGCGCCTGGATCATGAAGGGGGGGAGTCCCTCGCGCTGATCGGGGAGACCGGCTGCGGCAAGTCGGTGGTCGCCCACGCGATCCTGGGGCTTCTCCCGGGCAACGCCACGGTGGGCGGCGTGATCGAGTTTCAGGATCGGAACCTGCTGGCCATGTCCGAGCGGGAGCTGGCCAAAGTGCGGGGCGCTCAGATCGGAATCGTTCTACAGAACCCTTCCCTTGCCCTCAATCCGATCCACAACATCGGCCGGCAGATCGGAGAACCGCTGGTGGTGCACCGGGGGGTGGCTCTGCGCTCGACCCGCCCGAAGGTTCTCTCCCGACTGCGGCGACTGGGGTTCCTCGATGTCGAAGGACACCTCGACGCCTTCCCCTTCGAGTTCTCCGGAGGTATGAATCAACGGGTTTTGATCGCCGCCTCCTTGATCCTCGAGCCACAGGTTTTGATCGCCGATGAGCCGACCAAAGGCCTCGACGCCGGCCTACGGGGTCTTGTCCGGAAGGAGATGCTCACGATCAAGCACCTCAACAGTTCCTCGCTCCTGTTGATCACCCACGATCTGGAGCTGACCCGGGACATCGCGGACAGGGTCGCGGTGATGTACGGCGGGCAGATCGTGGAGATCGCCCCCGCCGAAAGCTTCTTCTCTGGTCCATTGCATCCCTACACACGGGCGCTCCTTCAGAGCCTGCCCGAAAACGGATTTCACCCGATCCCCGGTCCGCCTTTGAGCCTGACCGATCCGCCCGGCGGCTGCCGCTTCCACCCCCGCTGTCCGGAAAGAGGCGAGGAATGCGCCCGTCGGCGTCCGGATTTGTACGCATCGGGAAGGAGGGCTGTACGATGTCTGCTGTACTCATGAAGGCGCAGGATGTCTGCCAGGTGTTCCGCTCCGGATGGCCGGCCCGCCGTACGTTGGAGGTGCTGCAAGACATCAACCTGAAGGTCCGCTCCGGACAGACGCTCGGGATCGTTGGCGATTCCGGCTCGGGGAAGACGACCCTGGGCCGGATCCTGGCGGGGGTGGACCGCCCGACCTGCGGAACGGTATCCTACAAAGGTTCAAGACTGTCGGGGTTAACCCCGGTTCAGTGGGCCGCGTTCCGGCGCAGGGTACAGATGCTGTTTCAGGATCCCGAAGGGGCTCTGAATCCGGTGAAAACGATACGCCGCTCTTTCGAAGAAGTGGGACGACTGGCCGGTATTTCCAAATCGGAAACGGTGGTGTCGGATCTATTGCGCACCGTAGGGCTCTCTCCGGAAATTCTGCCCCGCCTCCCCCGTCAGCTTTCGGGCGGGCAGAATCAGCGGGTGGCTCTGGCCAGAATCCTGATGCTGGAGCCGGAGCTGATCGTGCTCGACGAGCCGACCTCCGCCCTCGATGTTTCGGTTCAGGCTCAGATCCTGCATCTTCTCAAAAGTCTCCAGCGCCAGAGAAATCTGGCCTATGTGTATATTGCTCACGACATTCGGGTCATCCGCTTCATGTGCGATCAGGTTGTTCTGTTGGACAAGGGTGGGGTCAAATTCCAGGGTCGGTCGGAAGAGCTGCGCCCGGATGTCGCCTTAAGTGCAGGAGTGTAGTACTATAGATGTGGCGAGCAATCTGGGTTTTAGCCCCGATGGTTCGCGGCGCTGTGTGTCGACAGGGTTGGACAAAAACCAGGGAAGAAGGATACACCTTGTCTGCTTAAACGCTGATTCGTGAATATGAGCTGTAGGTGTGCGCGCCGCCGTGCCGGCCGGGCGCCGCATCCTGGAGCGCCCGAGCCAGTCTGCAGACGGACATCAGCGAGCTTCTCCCCTTCCTCAATTCCCGGCTCAAGGACGCCGATCGACGACCATAGCACGAAGATCCTGATCTGGAAGGAACAGGGTCACAAGCACGCTTTCAGGCCCCGGGAGATCAAGGCGGGGGCGGCTCAGGACCGGGAGGAGACCCGATGACTCATCTACCAGGCCGTGGCCCTGGCTAACGAGGTGTGCCTCGAAAGGGAGCGGATCGAGCACTGTTATGAAAAAAAGGCCGTTCCGGATCTGATGAAGATTTACGACTTGCTGCCGGGGAGCAACTGCGGGCATTGTGGTTTCGCCACCTGCATGGCCTTTACCGGTGCGACGGACCTGAGGATCTGGAGCTCGCAGGAAAGGCTCTGTTTAGGAATGACCCTGGAAGGTAGACTGGAGTGTGTTCGCGGTCTGTTGAGCAGCTACGGTTCCGTGGCCGTGGCCTTCTCAGGAGGTTGTGACAGTACACTTCTGGCCTACATAAGTCAGCAGGTGCTGGACTCCAACGCCATAGCTATGACCGTCGATTCGCCGTTTTTTCCTCGAGCCGAGTTGCAGGCAGCCCGCGCAATCGCTTGTGAACTAGGACTGCGGTTTCGGCGGGTGGTAGTTGAAAATCTTCCAGAGGAGGTGATGGAGAATCCTGAGCATCGTTGTTATCTCTGCAAGCTGAAGATCATGGCAACTGTGCTTTCTACGGCCGCGGAAGCGGGAATCTCGGTTGTTGTCGAAGCTTCCAACGCCGAGGACTGCAGCGACTACCGCCCGGGCCTGCAGGCGCTTCAGGAGCTGGACATTCGCAGCCCGTTTCTGCAAGCGGGCCTTGACAAAACCGCAATACGGGAGCTTTCCCGTCGCTTTGGTCTGCCGACCTGGGACAAACCTTCCGCCGCCTGCCTGGCCTCCCGCATCCCGTACGGGGAACCCATTACCCTTGAGGCGCTGCGGCAGGTGGAAACGGCGGAAGAGTTCCTGCACAATCTCGGGATCAGGCAGTGCCGTGTTCGTTACCATGGAACTGTGGCCAGAATCGAGGTCTCGCCGGAGGAGCGACAGCGCTTCTTCTCGACGGAGCTCATGGAGAAGGTGGCTACCGGTTTGCGGGAGATCGGATTTCACCACGCCGCTCTTGATCTGGAAGGATACCGGACCGGAAAGATGAATCGTGATATAGGAGACAAAGTTGCTGGAGCATGAACTGCGCGAGCTGCTGTCCGGCGTACGTTCGGGGACAGTGGATATCGAAAAGGCCCTGCAGAGATTGAAGGACCTGCCCTTTGAAAGCCTGGGCTTTGCTACCGTGGACCACCACCGGGGTCTGCGCCAGGGACACCTTGAGACGATCTTCTGTCAAGGAAAAACCGTCGGACAGATCCGGGAGATCGCCGCTCGATTGCTGGAGCGGGGCAGCAACATCCTGGCCACCAGAGCGGACCCGGAGGTGTACCAGGCGCTTTCTGAGCTGACGGACGACCTGGAGTACCACGAGCCTGCCCGGATCGTGGTGCTCAAACCGCGGCCGCGGACCGTATCACGAGGGTCCATTCTGGTCATTACGGCGGGCACCGCCGACATCCCCGTGGCGGAGGAGGCGGCCGTCACCGCCGAAGCGATGGGGAATCGGGTGGAGCGTCTATATGATGTGGGGGTCGCGGGCATCCACCGACTGCTGGCATTCAGGGACAGGATAGAAGCCGCTACGGTGGTCGTTGTGGTCGCCGGGATGGACGGCGCTCTACCCAGCGTCGTAGGCGGCTTGATCAACAAACCGCTCATCGCGGTTCCTACCAGCGTGGGGTACGGGGCAAGCTTTGGCGGTCTGGCTGCGCTGTTGACCATGCTCAACAGCTGCGCCAACGGCGTTGTGGTGGTCAACATCGACAACGGCTTCGGGGCCGCCTGCTGCGCCAGCCGCATCATCCGCCTGGCGGAAGGAAAGGGAGACTGATGGGCAGGATCCTTCATTTTGACTGCGTCTCGGGGATCAGTGGTGACATGACGGTTGCAGCTCTGATTGCCGCCGGTGTCGACCGCAGCGCCTTACTGGAGAATCTCGAAAGCCTGAAGCTACACGGCTTTGAGCTCCAAATATCAGAAACAGTCGTGAACGGAATCACCGCCACCGATGTGTCCGTGCTCGTGAATGAAACCGACGGTCATCCCCACCGTGACCTGTCCGCGATCGAAGGGATCATCGATTCAAGCGGAATTTCTCCGGGGGCGAAGGAGTTCTCGCATCAAATTTTCCGCTGCCTCGGCGAGGCGGAAGCGAAAATACACGGCCGGCCGGTAGAGAAGGTCACCTTCCACGAGGTGGGCGCCGTGGACTCGATTGTCGACATCGTGGCAACTGCGGTTTGTATAGACCTGCTGAAAGCGGACAGGATCACAGCTTCGAAGATTCCCCTGGGACACGGGGTGACCCACAGCGCCCACGGCATGCTTCCGGTACCCACACCCGCGACTGTCGAGATCTTGAAAGGAGTACCGGTTTACGACTCCGGAATTGAATCCGAGCTGGTTACCCCTACCGGTGCGGCGGTCCTCAAGACTTTGGTTTCATCTTTCGGAGCCCTGCCGCCCATGCGGATCGAGGCCATCGGGTACGGTGCCGGCAAGAAGCGCTTCGAGCGACCGAATCTGCTGCGGGTGCTTCTCGGTACGGAGGTCGATGGTGCGCCTCTTGAGCAGCTGACCGTTCTGGAGACCAACATCGACGACATGAACCCGGAGATCTACTCCTATCTGCTGCCGCTGCTCCTCCAGCGCGGCGCCCTGGACGCCTTTCTCACGAACATCGTCATGAAGAAAGGCCGGCTTGCCATACAGCTCAGCGTGCTTTGCCGGCCTGGGGACGAAAATGCCCTGGAAGCCCTGATCTTTCGGGAGACGACGACCCTGGGAATCCGCAGCTACACTGTAACCCGGCACGGTCTGGAGCGGCGCACCGCGGAAGTGGAGACCGAGTTCGGTACCGTCAGGGTCAAGCTCGTCTATGAAGGCGGAATCTTCGTGAGGGCCGTGCCGGAGTACGAAGAATGCCGGCTCATCGCCGCCGAGCGGGGACTCGCTTTGCGGGAGGTCTACGAGAGTCTGGAGGCGAGCCTGCGGGATGCACTCCCGGGCTCCGCGGACAAGAGGAATCCCGGGCACGACGTCCCGCCTTCTTGAGTTCCGCTGCGCAGACCCTACGGGTCCCCTCATGCGTCAGCGCTGCCAAAACTCATCGATTCTTGTCACTGCCGACGATTTCCTGTAAAATGTGCGGCCATGATGAAGGCTATTGAGCTATCCACGGTATATGACCCGAAGGACTTCGAAGATCGACTCTACAAGTTCTGGTTGGATAACAACCTGTTTGCGCCGAATCTGGACAAAAAGGCCCAACCTTATGTGATTGTAATACCCCCGCCGAACGTGACCGGAATCCTACACATGGGGCACGGCTTGAACAACAGCCTCCAAGATGTGTTGATTCGTTATCACAGGATGTCGGGTGAGCCTACTCTCTGGCTGCCCGGATCCGATCACGCCGGCATCGCTACCCAGGCCGTTGTGGAAAAACAGCTGCGGCAGCAGGGCACCTCCAAGGAGCAGATCGGTCGGGAAAAATTCGTGGAGGAAACCTGGAAGGTTACCAATAAACACCACGACACTATCGTGAAACAGCTGCAGAAGATCGGCTCATCCTGCGATTGGCAGCGGGAACGCTTTACCCTGGATGAAGGTCTTTCCCGGGCGGTGCGGGAGGTGTTCGTAAGCCTCTACGAGAAGGGTCTTGTTTACAAGGGGAATTATCTGGTCAACTGGTGCTGGTCCTGCGGTACAGCGATCTCGGATGATGAGGTGGAGCACGAAGAGATCGAAGGCCGGATGTACCACTATCGGTATCCGTTGGCGGATGCCAGCGGATCTATAGAAATTGCTACCACTCGTCCGGAGACGATGTTGGGAGATACCGCACTGGCCGTCCATCCCGATGATAAGCGGTACAAACACCTGGTGGGGAAACACGCACTTTTACCCCTCACCGACCGGCAACTGCCCATCGTCGCTGACACTTATGTGGACATGGAGTTCGGCTCCGGGGTGGTGAAGGTCACTCCGGCACACGACCCCAACGACTACGAGATCGGCAGACGGCACAATCTGCCGAGGATCAATATTCTCAACCCTGATAACACACTAAACACTAACGTCCCTCAAAGCTATCGAGGCCTCAAAGTCACCGAGGCTCGGGAAAAGGTGGTTCGGGATATAAAAAAAGCAGGACTGTTTATCCGCGACGAAAAGCACATGCACACCGTAGGTCACTGTTACCGCTGCCACAGTACGATCGAACCCTACCTATCAGACCAGTGGTTCGTACGCATGCGTCCCCTAGCCGACAAGGCCCTCGGTGCCTGGGAACGGGGGGAAGTCCAGTTTTACCCCCGGAAATGGGAGAACACCTACGTGCACTGGCTGCGGAACATCCGCGACTGGTGCATATCCAGGCAATTGTGGTGGGGTCACCGCATCCCGGTGTGGTACTGCGAAGCTTGCGGTGAGATGACCGTTTCCCGGGAAGATCCTTCGGCCTGCCGGCACTGCTCTAGCACGGATATCCGGCAGGATCCGGATGTACTGGATACCTGGTTCTCCTCCGCTCTCTGGCCCTTCTCTACCCTCGGGTGGCCCGATCGAACCGAGGATTTGAAAACCTTCTATCCCACTTCAACCCTGGTGACCGCCTACGAGATCATCTTCTTTTGGGTAGCCCGCATGATCATGATGGGACTCGAGTTCATGGGAGAGGTGCCATTCCCCGATGTGTACATACACGGTCTGGTGCGGGACACACAGGGGAGAAAAATGTCCAAGTCTCTGGGCAACGGCGTCGATCCCCTGGAAATCGTTGATGAATACGGCGCCGATGCCCTTCGTTTTACCCTCGCCTTCCTGGCTGCTCAAGGCCAAGATATCCTGATGGACAAGGAAAGCTTCAAACTGGGCAGTAAATTTGCCAACAAGATCTGGAACGCATCCCGCTTCATCCTTATGAATATAGAAGGCCGCAATCTGCTTGAGAAGGCTAAAGCTAAGTTCGACGAGGTGGACCGCTGGATCCTGCACAGGCTGAACCTGGCGGCCCGAAGCTCCCGAACAGCCCTGGATCAATACCGCTTCAATGATGCCGGGCAGACGGTATATGAGTATTTCTGGAACGATTTCTGCGACTGGTACATCGAAGCCGCGAAACTCGTTTTAGACTCCGATGATGCGGCGGAGAAGGACAGAAAAATCACGCTCTGCCTGAACATCCTGGAAGAATCGCTGCGCCTGCTGCACCCCTTTCTCCCCTTCGTGACAGAGGAAATCTACCAGAAACTGCCCGGGCACGGTCAGAGCATCGTCACAGCCTCCTACCCGGAGTTTTCCGACCACCGAACAGATCAGGAGGCCCAAGATCGCTTTGCCCTCGTACAAGAGCTCGTCCGGGCCGTTCGCACCCTGCGCAGCGAGTTCACCATACCGACGGGAAAAAAGATCCCGGTCACGGTGAAAGCTGTGGAAGATTCTCCCCTGCAGGTGTTCACCGAGCAGAAAGATCTGATTTCCCTGCTCATAGGCTCGGAAAAGCTGCAAATAACGGATGGGGCAGTCAAGAGGGAGGGAAGCATCCCGGTAGTCGGCTCGGGTTTTGAGGCCTTTGTCTATATCAAAGATGCTATAGATCTGGACAAAGAGATGGAAAAACTAAACAAAGAGCTCCGGAATCTTGAAGATGCGTTGAAGCGAACCCAGGGCAAGTTGGCAAATCCATCCTTTTTGAAAAAAGCTCCTGAAGATGTTGTGCGGAAGGAGAGGGACAAGCAGGAAGAGCTCCAGCGGAGGAAAGATAAAATCGCCGGCTATATTGGGGATCTCAAGTCCTAGGCGCAACCTTTTGCCGTATTCCGATGTCCTATTGTGATGACAGTGCGAAAATCATTTTTTTTTTCAAGAATAGATGGTTGTTGCAAATTTGATTCGAGCGAGCTGGATTGTCAGTGCAGCCCTTCTGGAAACTACGAGGGGGTGGCCAAGACTGGGTTCTACCGCCCAGATCCTGATCGCCTCGATCCCCGTTGTCGCGGTGGCTCTGCTGGCGGTTCTTACCTTTTTTTTCATCCTCTGGGACTACAAGAAGCACCGTGTGATGATCGAGCGGGGAATCGCTCCCAAACCGAGAAACATCGACGATAAGCTGCTTCTGATAGGGATCGTGTCTCTTTTTGTAGGAATCGGGCTATTGGTTTTCTTCAGCTTGAAAACAGGCTTGAGCAATTCCCTCCTGGGCGGTATCATTCCTACAGCTTCCGGGATGGGTATAATTACCTACTACATCCTGATCCAACAGTTGAAGAAGAAGAGGGAACGTGGGAAAAGTCAATGACAACCTCGTTGTTAGACGTATCCTCGGGGGAGAGATCGATGCCTATCGAGAAATTTTGGCTCGCCATCAAGCCCGGGTCTTCTATCTTGGGTTGAAATTTTTTCATAACCGCCATGACGCCGAAGACTATGCCCAGGAGGTCTTCCTCAAGGCTTTTGAAAAGCTCCAGAGTTTTAAAGGCGAGGTTCCCTTCTCCTCCTGGCTCAATAAAATCGCCTACAATATGGCGGTGAACCACTATCACAAGCGACGTCGCGCTCATGTCGAGGTGGCCATGCCTTTTGAGCCCCGCGACACTTCCCTTGGTCCGGAACTCCGCGTTTTAAGAAATGAGCTTCGAGAAAGAGTCAGGAAGGTGCTGAAGAAGATCCCCGATATCTACAAACCGGTAATCGACCTGCACTATTTCGAAGGATTGAGCTATCCGGAAATCTCGCGACTCTTGAGCATTCCTGTCAACACGATCAAGTCCTATGTATTCCGGACAAAACAGCTGCTCCGCAGCCGCCTCGAAGTGTCTGTTCTCAGCTATCTGGAGGAGGGAGTCATCTGATGAACCGGCGGGGAGCTCATGCAGATCAAAGCCTGGATAGCGTCGAACCGAAAGCGGGCTTGAAACGGGATATCACCGTATATCTCGGAAAGGTAGGGTTCGTCGAACGTGTCATGACCGACGTCTTGGAAGTTCCCGGTAAAATCCGTAAAACCCTTCTCTGGGCAAGCTTCTGTCTGCTCAATCTACTTCTCCTGGTCCTCTTCGGGACCAGTCAAACCTTCATTGTTGATTTCTTCGCAGTCCAGGAAGAGCTTGGTCAATTCTTCTTTCTCTTTCTCGGGATTACCCTGCTCGGCGGTCTTATCGGACTGGTGCTGATCAGTGATATTTCCTGGCTGAAGGACTGTCTGCCGAAATTCGACTCCTTCGACGAGTAGAATCATCGACCGATCGGGGAGCCCTCCTCGGCGCTGTGGGTGACCACACTCTCGGGGGGAACATCCCGAGTGATCCAGACGTTCGCTCCGATTACCGATCCGCGTCCTATGGTGACCCTGCCCAGGACCGTGGCTTCTGAATAGATTACGACGTCATCTTCGACCACAGGATGTCTCGGGATTCCCTTGACCGGCTTGCCGTTTTCATCCAGGGGAAAACTCTTGGCACCCAGGGTGACTCCCTGGTAGATACGCACTCTTTCGCCGATGACGCAGGTCTCTCCGATTACCACCCCCGTACCGTGATCTATGAAGAACTCCTCCCCTATCTTGGCTCCGGGGTGAATATCGATACCGGTCAGGCTGTGAGCTCTCTCGGTGATCATCCTGGGTATCAGAGGCACCTCGAGACAGTACAGTTCATGGGCCAGGCGGTAGTAACTTACCGCCAGGATCCCCGGGTAACAAAAGATCGTCTCGTCGGTGCTCTTGGCCGCAGGATCTCCGTAGTAAGCGGCATGCACATCCGTGCCCAGGATGTGCTGGACCCTGGGCAGCCTTTGCAGGAACTCGGTCGTGATCGCCTCCGCATTTTCCAGACAGGCCGGGCACTCAATGCCGTAGTGATCACATTCGAAGCATAACCCACGCTTGATCTGCTCCAGCAATATGTGGAGGGTGCGGTCCAAAGTGGCGCCGACGTGAAAACGCACATTTTCTTCTGTCAGCTCCGAAATACCGAAGTAGCCCGGAAACAGGACAGAGCGCAGAGCCTCGGCGGCTTCAATGACCCGGTCCCTGGAGGGCAGGAGCCGCCCTCCTTTCCCTCTCCAGGACAGCATACCGTGCTCGGAATCGCAGAGACAGTTCACCACCTCGGCGAGTATGTTCTGTTTGCTCTTCAGCTTGTTCTCCACACCTCACCCCAGTACAAAATACTGTAAAAGTCGGTCCAACGGCCAGCTCAGGGAGTTTCCCACCGGCCCGATGTCTCGGAGCGAAAAAGAGCGTCGAGCACCTTCTGATTGGCCACCGCATCCCCTGCAGGAGTCGGAACCGGAAGATCCTTGCGAAAAGCAACGGAGAAGGCCTCGACCTCCAGACCGTACTGGTCCGCCGCCGCCAACCCCGGCCGTCTCTCGCCGATCGGAGTAGTCACTGTCAGAACCGGTGGCACATCCGGATACATGTTGAAGGGGATCTCAATATGTAAGCTTCCGGAGGTGCCGTAGATATCGACCGCTTGAGCTCGAAAGCCCTGAGTACCGACTGTAAATACGGATCTACCCCGCCCGAAATCGAGGATCGCCGAAGTCAGGATGTCGGTCTTAAAATCCGGATCACGGGTGAACCGGCCGATGACACTCTCCGGTTCCCGGCCGAAGATGAATCGGGGAACTGAAACTGCGTAGCAGCCGATATCCATCAGGCCTCCACCTCCCATATCCACTCTGTTCCTGATATTCTCGGGATCCTTCAGATCGTAGGCGTAGTAGGTATGCACGGCCAATACCTCTCCGATTTCTCCCAAATACACCAGCTCTCTCGCCCGCTGCCATTGGGGATGGAATCGATACATGAACGCTTCCATGAGACGCACTCCGGCTTTGGCGGCGTACTCGACGCAGGCAGCGGCTTCGGCGGCGTTGAGAGCGAGAGGTTTTTCACAGAGAATTTGCTTTCCCGCATCCGCGGCCTTGCGAATCCATTCCTCATGGAGGTGATTTGGGAGGGGAATGTAGACCGCTTCGATATCCGGATCGGCGAGCAGCTTGTCATAAGAACCGTATGATTTGGGAATCCCAAATTTGGCTGCCGTGGCTCGTGCCTTATCCTCACTCCTGGAGGCGATGGCTTCGACCCGCAGCAGATCCGATTTCAACAAGGGCGGCAGAACCTTCTTCGTGAAGATATTGGCAACACCGAGCACACCCCAACGTACAGCTTCCATGTTTGCCTTCTCCAAGTAAGTGTTTTTTTCAAGTATAGGGACTGCGGACCGAAGGCACAAGAGCGATGGAAGGTGAGAATTTGACTCAAGTCCTCCGGTTTTCTTATTTTATTATTGATATCCGTCCTTTCATCATTACAGGAGACAGGTATGAGATTCGACAAGTTTACCATCAAAGCCCAGGAAGCGGTCCAAGCTGCGGAATCTTTGGCCCATAGGTACAATCATTCCAGTCTGGATACCGATCATCTGCTCCTGGCACTCATGGAACAGAGGGATGGAGTGATTCCTCCGCTGTTCGCGGCGTTGGGCGTACAGAGTGCCGGGCTCCGCTCGGATTTGGAGAACCAGCTGGCCAAGAAGCCGAAAGTCTACGGGGACAGCTCACAGACCCAGCTGTCCCCCCAGGCGAACAAGGCGCTCCACAACGCCGAGATGGAGGCGAGCAACCTCAAGGATGAGTACATCTCTACGGAACATCTGCTGTTGGCATTGCTCGACATTCAAAACGACACTCGGGAACTGCTGAAAGGCCGCGGGGTGCAGAAATCCGCAGTTCTCGATGCTTTGCGGCGGATCCGGGGAAATCAGCGGGTCACCGACCAGTCCCCTGAGGATAAATACCAGGTTCTGGACCGTTACTGCAGGGATCTGACGGATCTGGCCAGGAAAGAGAAGATAGATCCCGTAATCGGCAGGGACGAAGAAATCCGCAGGATCATGCAGGTGCTCTCTCGCCGCACCAAGAACAATCCCGTCTTGATCGGGGAACCCGGGGTCGGCAAAACAGCGATCGTAGAAGGATTGGCCCGTAGAATCGTTTCCGGGGATGTTCCCGATTCCTTGAAGAACAAGCGAGTGCTGGCCTTGGACCTGGGCGCCCTTCTGGCGGGAGCCAAATTTCGGGGAGAGTTCGAGGAACGCCTCAAGGCGGTGATCAAGGAAATCGTAGATGCGGAGGGGGACATAATTCTGTTTATCGACGAACTTCATACCCTGGTGGGTGCAGGAGCAGCGGAGGGTGCTGTAGACGCCTCGAACCTGCTCAAACCCGCGCTGGCCAGGGGAGAGCTGCGGGCGATCGGAGCCACCACCCTCGATGAGTACCGCAAACACATCGAGAAGGACGCCGCACTGGAGCGGCGTTTCCAGCCGATCTATACCTCCGAACCCAACGTGGAAGACACGATCGCGATTCTTCGCGGACTGAAGGAGCGCTACGAGGTTCACCATGGGGTTCGCATCAAGGACGAGGCCATCATTGCCGCAGCCATGCTCTCCGACCGCTACATCACCAACCGTTTTCTTCCGGACAAAGCCATCGACCTGGTCGACGAGGCGGCCAGCCGCCTCAAAATGGAGATCGAAAGCCAGCCAACCGAACTGGATCAGACCGAGAGGCGTATGCTGCAGCTGAATATCGAGAAGCAGGCACTGGCCAAGGAAACCGATTCCGCTTCTAAAGAGAAGACTCGGGAAATCGACAAGGAGCTTTCGGAGCTTAAAGGCAAGCGGGATGCCATGCAGCTGCAGTGGCAAAACGAAAAGAAGATCATCGAAGAGATCAGGGCCTTGAAACAAAGACTCGAGGAGCTCAACCTCGAGGAGATCCGCTACGAGCGAGAGGGAAACCTGACCAAAGCGGCGGAGGTGAAGCACGGCCTGGTACCTGAAACCGAGAGAAAGCTGGATGAAAAAACAAAAGAGTTGGAGAGCTCTCAGGGTGAGTCCAGGCTGCTGCGGGAAGAGGTTTCCGAGGAGGACATCGCCCATATCGTCAGCCAATGGACGGGCATTCCCGTTTCCAAGATGCTCAGCTCCGAGAAAACCAAGCTTCTCAAGCTCGAAGAGATCCTCTCCCGCCGGGTGGTGGGTCAGGAACCGGCGATTCGGGCGGTGTCCGACGCCATCCGGCGCAACAAATCGGGGCTTTCCGATATCAATCGCCCCCTGGGTACCTTCATCTTCATCGGTCCAACCGGGGTCGGAAAAACCGAGCTGGCCAAGACCCTGGCGGAGTTTCTCTTCAACGACGAGAAAGCCCTGACCCGAATCGACATGAGCGAATACATGGAGAAGTTCGCCGTAAGCCGCCTGATCGGGGCTCCCCCCGGCTACGTAGGCTACGAGGAGGGAGGCCAGCTGACCGAGGCGGTGCGCCGTCGCCCCTACTCGGTGATCCTCTTCGACGAGATCGAGAAGGCACACCCGGAGGTATTCAACGTCCTGCTTCAGCTGTTGGATGAAGGTCGACTGACCGACAGTCAGGGACATATCGTGGATTTTAAGAATGCGATCATCATCATGACCTCCAACCTCGGCAGCCAGCTGATCCAGCAGACCGAGAATATCGACGACATCAAGGATCAAATCCTGGAACTGCTCAAGGCCACCTTTAGGCCTGAGTTCCTTAACCGGGTGGACGAGATCATCACCTTCGACCGGTTGGGCAAAGAGGAAATCCTGAAGATCGTAGATATTCAGCTCAAGGTGCTGGCCAAACGGCTCGAGGAACAGGATATCACGATCACGGTCAGCGACAAGGCAAAGGCGCACCTGGCGGAGGTGGGATTCGATCCGCTGTACGGGGCGCGGCCGCTCAAGCGCACTTTGCAGAACCTGGTTCAGAACCCACTGGCCAAGACCATCATCGCCGGTGAGGTTCTGGGGGGCAGCAAAATCGTCGTCGATACGAGTAAAGACGGTTTAGTATTCCGCAAACAGAAATAACTGTATACTGGTGGCATGATCCGGGCCTACCGCCAGGAAAAACCGGAGCAGGACGGCGAGCCCTGGTTGGAAGAAATCCTTCGCAATCAGCAGATGGCAGAGGAGGAGGATGAGAACCTCTACTGCTTCATCTGCGGCCAGATCATTACCCGGACCCACAACCGCATCCCCGTGGAAGGCGCCCACAAACACACCTTCACCAATCCGGTAGGATACCTTTTCGAAATCGGCTGCTTTCGGGAAGCCCCGGGCTGCGAGCAGACAGGGGAGTTCACGGATTCCTACTCATGGTTCGACGGCTACACCTGGCGCTACGCCATGTGCCGCAGCTGTCGTGTCCATCTGGGCTGGGTCTATCGGGGGGAAGATTCTTTTTTCGGCTTGGTACTGGATCGATTGCTGAGCACCAAGGAGTCCTTTCCCTCCCAGTCCTGAGGGTTGCTTCAGGAGGGAAGGTTCCGCCGGCGTTGCTCTTCCCTTCGCCTCCGCCTGGCCAACGCCTTTTTCTGGATGAACAGGGACCAGAGGATGAAGAAAACCGTGAGGACCACGAACACGAGGGAGATCGGTCGGGTGAAAACGGGGAGCACGGAACCGTCGCTCAGGATCAGTGTTTGTATGAGAGAGGTCTCCAGCAGACCGCCCAGGATATAGCCCATCATCAGCGGAGCCACGGGAAAGTTGAACTTCTTCATGATGTATCCCAAAACCCCGAAGAAGATCATCACGTACACGTCGAAGATGTTGCTGTTTACCGTGTAGGAGCCGGCGACGCAGATGATGATCACGATGGGGAAAAGAACCGCCCGGCTTACGGACAGCAGCTTGATGAACAGACGCAGACCCAAAGATGCAATGAAGAAGTGCAGGATATTGGCTACGATCAGGCCGATGAATACGGCGTAGATGATGTCCCCGGATTTGACGAACAGGTCCGGGCCGGGAATCAAACCGTGGACGAGAAACACCCCCAACATGATGGCGGTGATCGCGTCCCCGGGAATTCCGAGAGTCAACAGGGGAATCAGGGCTCCGCCGGTGACGGCGTTGTTTCCGGTTTCGGCGGCGAATACTCCTTCCAGGCTGCCCTTGCCGTACTCCTCCGGATTTTTGGAGGTGTTTTTCGCCGCCCCGTAGGACACGAAGGCGGAGATAGCAGAACCGCTTCCCGGAAGTGCACCTACCCCGATCCCGATCAGGGTCGATCGTATGATCGTGACGATGTTGGCCTTGAATTCCTTCCAGGTTACCCGGTTGTCTTCGGGATTCTTGGATACCGGAGCGATGACGTCCTGCTTGCCGGCGCTGATCTTCTTCTCGATCTGCACGAAGAACTCGGAAACGGCGAACAACCCGATCAGGTGGGGCAGGAAGGGGATCCCGCCGATCAAATCGAAGATCCCGAGGGTGAAGCGGGAGGAACCGGAAATGGGATCCGCACCGATGGTGCGGAAAAAGATCCCGAACAGGGCGGCGGTGATTCCCTTGAGCTTGTGCTCGCTGGACACCACGCCGATCGTGCAGAGAGCAAACACCACGAGGGAAAACTTCTCCGTCGGGCCGAACTTGAGGGCAACCATGGCTATCTGAGCGGCGATGGAGATCAGAACGACATCGCTGATGAACTCTCCGATTACCGAGCCGTATATCGCGGCGCGCAGCGCTTTCCCCGCCTTTCCCTGCTTGGCCATGGGATAGCCCTCCAGACAGGTAGCCGCTGCGGCCGGGGCCCCCGGAGTGTTGATCAGGATCGCGGAAATCGACCCGCCGTAGGTTCCCCCTTTGTAAACCCCCAAGAGCAGACTGATTCCGGCAACCGGGGACATGTAGAAGGTGATCGGCAGAAGCAGGGCTACGGTCATGGGCACGTTGAGACCCGGAATCGCGCCGATGGTTATCCCGATAAACAGTCCCGCCGCCACAACGAACAGATTTTGAAAGGTGAAAAACAGCTGTGCCGCCGGAAGCAGGTGCTCAAACATTGCAGAGCCTTTAGTAGAGGATCCCGTGGGGCAGAGGGATCCGGAACAGGATCTCGAAGAACAGCCAGATCCCGATCGGTACGGCGACCATGCTGATCGCGATCTTGAGGATACTGCGGGAGCCGAACAGGTAGGCGTAGATCCCGACGAAGACACCGCTGGCCACGACGAAACCGAGGCGGGGAAAAACAACGGTGTAGAGGATCAGCAGAACCACGGACAGTCCGACCCGAAACACCACAACCCGCGACAGATCCGGGGGCCCGTCGCGCCTGGAGCTGAAAAATCCCTGCAGGATCAACCCCGCACCCATGAGAATGATCAGGACCGCCAGCAACGCAGGAAGAAAGGATGGAGACGTGTTCGTCTCCATCCCAGGTATGTCGTGAATTTGCGAAGGGATCAATACGAGGATCAGCGCCCCCAGTCCAATCAGGACCGCCCCTTCGATCAGGCACCGTATAGCGGGCTGCCTCACTGAGCCAGGCCCATTTTCTCCACGATTTCCCCGTATCCCTCTTTGTCGTTCTTCCACACGGCGTAGAAATCATCACCGAACTTGGGATCGAGGCTCTCCCCAACACGGGTCATAATGGTGATGAAATCCTGGTCCTCGATCACCTGTTTGAAAACGGTGCGCAGCTTCTGCAGCACCTCCGGGGGCAGGCCCTTGGGTCCGGCGATACCGGTGAAGGGGCTGGCTACCACGTCGTAGCCGAGCTCCACTGCAGTCGGGGTATCGGGCAGGTTTTTATCTCTCTTTTCGGCGAAGACCATCAGGCCATTGAGGTTCTTTCCATTCACATG
>Ga0315547_1001206_pt1 | contig 21171 bp, 19 predicted proteins | sample SalMarSW160240MG_2_FD_202542 | JGI IMG/M metagenome (GOLD analysis project Ga0315547, IMG submission 202542) | Salt marsh sediment microbial communities from the Plum Island Ecosystem LTER, Massachusetts, United States - Salt Marsh Sediment SW1601-240 ...
TCAGAGGCCAGACCGGCTGGATAACCGGACGGAAGACCTGGTTGCCCTGCTGCTCCTTCTCGTTATAGCGGTCAGCGGCTTTATCATTGAAGGGTTGCGCATTGCCGCCACCGAGCTGAAGGCCAGCCCGGAATGGGCACCGTGGTCGCCCGGTGGTTACCTGCTGGCCCTGGGCTTCAGCGGACTGGGTCAGCCGGCATTGCTTCTGTGGCACCAGATTATCTGGTGGCTGCATTCTTTGCTGGTGCTGGGCGCAATAATCTATGTTTCGCTGCGCTGGAACCGTCTGTGGCACATCATCGTTTCGCCAATCAACGTCTTTTTCCGCAGCCTTGGGCCAAGGGGCGCTCTGGCGGCGATTGACCTGGAAGCGGCGGAGACCTTCGGCGTCGACCGCATCCAGAATTTCAGCTGGAAACACCTGCTGGACCTCGACGCCTGCACGCGCTGCGGACGCTGCCAGGATAACTGCCCCGCTTACCTCAGCGGCAAGCCCCTCAGCCCGAAAAAAATAATACAGGACCTGAAAGCGCATTTGCTGGAGCAGGCGCCGGCCTTACGGAAACGAAAGGCTGAGAAAGAAAATACGGAAGATAATGGGCGGATGATTGGTGGGGTGATAGGCGAGGACGAAATCTGGAACTGCACCACCTGTTATGCCTGCCAGGAGGTCTGTCCGGTATACGTTGAGCCCATGGTCAAGCTCATCGAGATGAGGAGAAACCTGGTCATGGAGCGGGCATCCGTTCCCGAGACCGGTGAAGGCGCCCTGAAATGCCTTGAGGCCAGGGGGCACCCGTGGCGGGGGACGACACTGAGCCGGACTGACTGGGCAGAGGGGCTTGAGGTCAAAACGCTGGCCGACGATAGTGGCGTTGACATACTGTTCTGGGTCGGCTGCACCGAGGCCCTGGAGGAAAGAAGCACCCGGGTGGCTCAGGCTATCGCCAGTATCCTGAAAATGGCCGGTGTCAGCTTCGGCATATTGGGCGCTGAAGAGGCGTGCTGTGGCGACCCGGCGCGCCGGCTGGGCAACGAATACCTCTTCCAGATGCAGGTGCAGCGGAACATCGAACTGCTGCATAACTACGGAATCAAGAGGATAGTTACCGGCTGCCCCCACTGCTACAACACGCTGAAACATGAGTATCCGCAGTTCGGCGGCGATTTCGAGGTCCTCCATCACACCGAATTTATGGCCAGCCTTATCAGGGAAGGCAGACTGCCGGGCATCGGGGGAGTGACTGGCCTGGTTACCTACCATGATTCGTGCTATCTGGGACGGTACAACGGTATCTTTGAAGCACCGCGGCAGATTTTGCGCCGGCTGAATGGCGTGAGGCTGGTGGAGATGGAGCGCAATATGGAGTATAGCTTCTGCTGCGGCGCTGGCGGCGGGCATCTCTGGCTGGAAGAGCAGAAGGCGGGCGAGAGAATCAATGAAATGCGCGCCGAGCAGGCGCTGTCGACAAAGGCCGGGTTCATCGCCACGGCCTGCCCCTACTGCCTGCAGATGTTAGAGGACGGGATACAGACCAGAGGGGCAGGGGAATCGGTCAGGGTCATGGACATCGCTGAGCTGGTCATGAAGGCGATATCCTGACGTTTGACGGCACATGGAGAATACTGGTAATTTATATGAGACTGACACTCTGAGCAGGAGGTAAGACATGCGCAAAGTTGCGGTAGTTGGCGTGGGGGAAACGAAGTTCAGCGGTCCGCAGGAAAGGACGAGTGTTGAGCTCTTTGCCGAGGCGGCTACAGATGCGCTTGCGGAATCAAACCTGAAACCGGAAGACATTCAGGCCCTTTTCCTGGGCAACGTGCTGGGGGACTTTTCCGAAGGGCAGGGCTCGATGCAGGCCTTTGCCGCGGAAAATATCGGCTGCTTTAACGTGCCGGCAAATCGCTATGAAGGTGCCTGTGCTTCGGCGAGCATGGCGGTACGTGATGCCTGGATGTGGGTCGCCTCCGGGTTCTATGACGTGGTCCTGACCGGTGGTGTGGAGCGGGCGGCCACCATGGGAACGCCTCTGGCCACGCGCACCTTTGCCATGTTCAGTGATTCGCGCTACGAGTTCCCCTCCGGCATCACCTTCCCGGCGGTCTTCGCCATGCTGGCTCATCTCTATTCGGCCAGGTATGGCGTACCGCTGCCCAGGCTGAAAGAGCAGATGGCCGCCGTGTCCGTGCAGTCCTATAAACATGGCATGTTCAACCCTCAGGCCCACCTGCGCAAGGAAGTAAATATGGAGGCGGTGCTGAGTTCATTCATGGTGAGCACGCCGATTCAGCTGCATGACTGCTGCCCGTTTTCCGATGGTGCCGCCGCCCTGGTGCTGGCTACGGAAGAGGTTGCCAGGAAGCTGACCAGCAAGCCGGTGTTCGTTGTTGGCACCGGGCAGGCCTCTAATGGGCCTCTGGCCAACCAGCAGGAGTACCTTCCCAGGCTCAGGGCCAGGGAATTATCGGCGAAGCAGGCCTATGACATGGCCGGGCTCAAACCTGAGGATATCGATATCTGCGAGCTGCACGACTGCTTCAGCATCGCCAGCCTCATTGCGGCGGAAAGCCTGGGATTTTTCGATTACGGTACGTCTGGTGAGGCTTGGGTGAAGGGTGAGGCCGATATCGGCGGCAGGGTTGCCATCAACCCTTCCGGCGGGCTGAAATCAAAGGGGCATCCCATCGGCGCCACCGGTGCCGGCCAGGTCTATGAGATAGCCAGGCAGCTCAGAGGGGAGGTGGAGCCGGAACGGCAGGTGGAGGGGGCCAAAATCGGCCTGACCGATACTTTGGGCGGGGACGGCTGCACGCTGGTCAACATGATTCTCCAGCGGGGCTGGTAATAAAAGTCGTTTTATGCTTGGAGGCAAGGATGGAATATAAGCTCACCTTTAAAGAGTATAGCGAAGCGCTGAAGCAGAAAAAGCTGCTGGGATTGAAGTGTAAAGGCTGCGGCACCATAACCGTGCCACCCAAGATGGTGTGCCGTAGGTGCGCCAGCCCGGAACTTGAAGTCCTGGAACTCAAAGGCACCGGCAGTATACAGACCTTTACCACCTGCAACGTTGCTTCCGAAGGGCGCGAGGGAGAAGTGCCCTATATCATTCTGCTGGTTGAGCTTGATGAAGGCCCCTGGCTCATGGGCAATCTGATTGGCGTTGACCCGGAGAAGGCGACGATGGAAGCGCTTATGGGCAAACGGGTCAAAATGACCGAGACCAGAATTTTCCCCGGGGATAAGTACTCGGCAGGAGAGGGCGCCAGCCCGACCTTTGTCCTGGAAACTTAAAAGCCTCCGAATTCCTGAGTGGGTTTTTTATATCTCCTTCATCAGCTGCCGGGCTATGGTCATCCGCTGCATCTCAGAGGTGCCCTCGTAGATTTCGGTGATTTTGGCGTCTCTCAGATAGCGTTCCAGCGGGTATTCCTTGACGTAGCCGTAGCCACCGAATATCTGTACGGCTTTATTGGTCACAAAAGAAGAGGTCTCCGCGGCATAGACTTTGGCCATAGACGCCTCTTTGATGAATGGCTGCCCCTGGTCCTGCAGGTAGGTGGCGCGGTAGACAAGCAGGCGGGCGGCGTCAATCTGCGTGGCCATATCGGCCAGCATCCACTGGATGGCCTGAAAGTTGATTATCGGCTGGCTGAACTGCTGTCGCTCTTTGGCATACGCCAGGGCGCGGTCAAAGGCACCCTGGGCGATGCCCAGCGCCTGAGCAGCGACCACCACCCGGCTGGCGTCAATGGTGTTGATGGCGAGTCTGAATCCATCGCCTTCGTTGCCGAGGCGATTTTCCTCGGGCACAAAACAGTCTTCAAAAACCAGTTCCACGGTTGACGAGCCCCGTATGCCCATCTTGCGCTCGTGTTTGCCCACGGAGAAACCGGGGGTATCTTTTTCCACGATAAAAGCGGTTACGCCCTTGTGGCGCAGTGCTTTATCAGTGGCGGTGAAGACGAGGACAATGCCGGCTTCGGCACCGTTGGTGGTGAAAATCTTGGTTCCATTAAGGACGTACCCGTTATCCCTGCGGGTGGCGGTGGTTTCAAGGGCAGCGGGGTCACTGCCCGCCCCCGCCTCCGTCAGCGCGAAGGCACCGAGCATTTCGCCGCTGGCGATGGGAGGTACAAAACGTTTTTTCTGCTCTTCATTGCCATGCATATAGATTGGTACACCAACCAGGCCGGAGCTGGCCAGGAGAATGGCGCCGGTGGCGGCACAGACGCGGCTGATCTCTTCGATGACCAGGCAGAACTCGGTGGCACCGCCGCCGCTTCCACCGTACTCTTCAGGAAAACCGACGCCGGGCAGCCCGAGACCGGCCATCTTCGGGATGCTTTCCGCGGGGAATCTTGACTCTTCATCTATCTGGGCGGCGATTGGCTCCAGCTCTTTACTGGCGAAATCGGCGACCATTGCCTTGAGCATCTTCTGTTCTTCGGTGAGGGAAAAATCCATCTCTACCTCCTAATGAGACCGCTTGCCGGTGGACTCCGTTATGGTATTATGCCTTTTTACGGCCATGTTCACGGCTATTTCCCATCTGGCCAAGGTCGCTGACCAGGCGACGAACCAGTTGCCGGGCGGCCTCCTGGGGATTTGTTTTCCCCTTGACCAGGCCATCAATAAGCCTGGCCAGGTAGTCACCATGGTCGATACCGGCGATGCTGTCTCTGACGAATCTCTCTACCGTTTCCATCAGTTCCAGTTTCAGTCTACCCTGCTTCCGTTTCTTCAGCTCACCGGTTTTATTCAGGTATTCCCGGTGCCTTGCTATTTCGGCCGCCAGTTCCTGTGTACCCTTGTCGTGGATGGCTTTGGTAAGGATGATGCCGGGCTGCCATTCGTCGGGAGGCCAGTCCCTCATCGAGAGCATTGTCTGGAGGTCGGCTTTGACGATGTCGGCGCTGCCCTTGTCCGCCTTGTTGATGACAAAGATATCGGTGGCTTCCAGGATGCCCGCTTTCATCATCTGAATGGCGTCTCCCGCCCCCGGCGTCATGACGAACAGCGTGGTATCGGCCACTCTGGTGATATCTATTTCTATCTGCCCGGAGCCTACGGTCTCCACCAGAATGATATCTTTTCCCATCGCGTCCATGATGTGAATTGTCCCGATGGTAGCCTTGGCCAGACCGCCCTGCAGACCACGCGTCGCCAGGCTCCGAATGAAAACGTCCCTGTCCTCGCCGTATTTCTGCATCCTGATGCGGTCGCCCAGCAGTGCCCCGCCGGTGAAGGCGCTCGTCGGGTCAATGGCGATGACGCCGATGGTCAGGTGCTCCTTGCGGAAGTAGCCGATGAGGTTGCCGGTCAGCGTGCTCTTGCCGGCGCCCGGTGCCCCGGTGACGCCGATGATATACGCTTTTCCGATATGGGGATAGATGCGGTTCATTTCCTCGAAGGCGCCGGGCACTTCGTCGGCGATGCCGCTGATGAGCTTGGCGGCGGCAATGGTATCTCCGGACAGCACCTTGCTGGCAAGTTCCGACTTCATTACCAGAGTATCAATCAGAGTAGGATTCAGGAGCCACTAAATTATAGTTGAAGAGCGATATCAATTCAACCGTTCTTTTTTTCGGCGAGCTTCTGCACTATCCTAGTCATGGCTTCTCCGGCCCTGGCCCTGATGAGTATGCTCGCCTGCTGGTCCATCGGGGTTTGGCTCAGGTTTACGATGACCAGTCTGGCGCCGGAATCGGCGGCATGGGCCGGTATCTGTGCCGCCGGATAGACCACCAGGCTTGAGCCGACGACGATAAAAAGGTCGCACTGCTCGGCACGGCGTGCCGCCTCTGAGAATACGGCATCCGGCAGCATTTCGCCGAAAAGGACGATATCCGGTTTCAGTATGCCGTGGCATGCCTCGCAGTCAGGGACTTCCTCACCGGCATACAGTCTCTCTTTAATCTCTGCCATGGGGTATCTCCGACCGCACTGCAGGCAGACCACCCGGCGCATGCTGCCGTGCAGCTCAAACACTTTATCATCGGGGACGCCGGCTGCCTGGTGCAGGCTGTCCACATTCTGAGTAATCACGCAGTCGATTTTATTTAACCTGTCCAGTTCGGCAATGGCGTGGTGGGCGGGATTTGGCTGCACCGTCTCCGTCAGGCGCTCTTTCCAGAGCAACTGCCACTGCTTTCGTCTGGCGGCGGCATCGCTGATGAATTTCTGGTAGGTGAAATCGTCAGGGTCAAAGCGGTCCCAGATACCGCCCGGGCTGCGGAAATCCGGTATGCCCGATTCGGTGCTGACGCCGGCACCGGTAAACACCACGGTTCTCTCCGACCTGGCTATCAGGTCAGCCGCCCTGTCGGCCAGGTGGTCCAGCGCCTTGTCGTCCACCGGTTTGTCCCTCTTGAATAACATGGCAGCGGCACTAATCAGATGACGCGCGTGTTTTTATTATTTTAGCATTCAGCTTATCCGCATTTCTCGGCGCGGCGAGCCAGAACGAGATGCAGGCGATGGCGAAGGCACCCATGCAGAGGAAAAAGGCGCTGGTATAGCTGCCGGTGATATCGTGAATGTAGCCGCCCAGCCACGGCCCAATAACCCCCCCGATGCCCATACCGGTAAGCAGTATGCCGGCAATGGCGCCGAAGTGCCTCCCGTGGAAGATGTCAGCCGCACCGGCGGTCATGGTGGGGGTGAAAAAGCCGCCTCCGTAGCCAAAGCATATGGCGTATATATAGAGAAGCCACGGCTGGGAGGTGTCCTTCGCCGAGACCAGAGCCATAAGGGCGATAATCATCAGCGTGCTGGCGAGCGTAATCGTTATCTCCCGGCCGATACGGTCTGATATGCCGCAGGAAAGATTTCCCCCGATCAGGCTGAAGCCGTAAAGGGCAAAGATTGAGGCGGCAAAGGTGCTGCTGTAGCCAACGTCTTCGGCAAACTTGACCTGATGGGTGATAACCAGATAGGTGCCGATTCCCCAGAAGAGAAAGTAAGCCAGCATCAGCAGCCAGAGCTGGTAGGTACCGAGCGCCTGCCTGAGCGTCCAGTGGTGCGTTAGGGATTTACTGGCCTGAGATACCTCAGGTGCTTCATCAGTGGCCATTGCCAGTTCCCCCGCTCCGTAGGGTATAAGCCCCCTGCTTTCCGGCCTGAAATGGAAGAAGAGGAGGTAGAGCGGTAAAAGTATTGCCCAGAGCGTGCCCGCCAGCACAAAGTAGGCGTGGCGCCAGCCCAGCTGCGATATGGCGAACTCGGCGTACAGGCCGTAGGTGAAACTGAGGCCGGCTCCTATCTGTGCCAGTCCCATGGCCAGCCCTCGCTTCCGGGAAAACCAGTTGGCCAGCGCCGGACCCAGCAGAGGCCAGCCGGCGAAGGCCATGCCGATTGCTGCCACAAAGCCAAGAAGCAAATAGAAGTGCCACAGCTCCCGGGCAAAGGCGCAGCCCACCGTTGCCAGACCCAGAACGATGAGGCCGATGGGCATGACACGATGTGGCTTCCAGCGGTCTCCGAGGCTGCCGGCGATGGGTGCCAGAGAACCATATACCAGTAGATTCAGAGAAAGCATGAAGGCAGTGCTGCCGCGGCTCCAGCCGAACTCTTCCAGAATAGACGGGAAAAAGACGGGGAAGGAATGCCTGATGCCATAGATGAGCGTCATGCTGATGATGACGATGCCCACAATTATCCATGCGTAAGAAAGCCCGGAGCGCCTGACTGCCATCGGCCCATATTAACCCGCTCAGACAGTAAGCGTCAAGCTAACCAGACTTGATAAAATGCGCTGCTTCCAGTATAGTTTAACGGATGCACTCTTTAATGACGACGGAAGTGAAAATAGTCATTGCGCCTGATACCTTGTCCCTGCTGACCCGAATTCATCACTCTCTTGCTGAACGGGGGATAGCTGCATATCTTGCTGGCGGCATGGTGCGCGACCTGCTGCTCGGGCGGGAAACCGAAGACATTGACCTTGCCGTGGCTCACGATGCGCTCGAGGTGGCCTCCAGACTGGCTGCCGGCCTGGGTGGCAGGTACATCTCTCTGGACGAGGAGAACGGCGTGGGCCGGGTGGTGCTTGACGTGGCGGGTAGAAAGTGGGAGCTTGATTTTACCACCATCGAGGGCAGCATTGAGCAGGACTTGGCACGGCGGGACTTCACTATAGACGCGATGGCGATTAAGCTGGAGGAGATTATCCGTAATCCGCAATCGCCGGCGCTCATCGACCCGTTTCACGGGCAGCAGGACCTCAGCCGTGGCGTTATCAGGGTGGTAAGCGAGTCGGCCTTTCCCGCCGACCCGGCGCGCCTGCTGCGGGCGGTTCGCCTGGCGGCCGAGCTTTCCTTTGCCATACATGAAGATACGGAGGCGCTCGTCCGGGAATATGCCCATCGGATAAGCGATGTGGCCGGTGAGCGGGTGAGGGAAGAGCTGCTTCGGCTGCTGGTTTTGCCGCGCGGCGGGCAGCACCTAGATTATCTTGAAGAGCTGGGCCTGCTGGGTGAGCTATTCCCTGAGCTGGCGCAGACAAAAGGGGTTACGCAGCCCAGGGAGCATTACTGGGACGTCTTTGAGCACTCAATGCGTACGGTGAAAGCGGTCGATTTTCTGCTCCGCGAAGGAGACTGGGAGTACGCCGGCCGGGAAGTCCTGGAAGCCGTTCCATGGTCGGAGGAACTGACAGGGCACTTCTCGCGAGAGGTCGGATACGGCAGCACCAGGAAGTCGCTGCTGCGACTGGCGGCGCTGCTGCACGATATCGCCAAACCGCAGACCAGAACGGTTGAGGAGAGCGGACGGATGCGCTTTCTCGGTCATGCCAGTGAAGGTGCCCTCGCCGTGACTGGCATTATGGAGAGGCTGAGGTTCAGCACCAGGGAGATAAAGCTGGTGGAGTTGTTGGTGAGGTATCACCTCCGGCCAACGCAGATGAGCCATGAAGGACTGCCGACCAGCCGGGCCATTTACCGCTACTTCCGCGATACCGGAGAAGCCGGGATTGACATCCTTTTCCTCAGTCTGGCCGACCATCTGGCCACGCGGGGAAAGCATCTGGACCTGGCTCACTGGCGGGAACATGCGGAACTTATAGGTTATGTGCTGGCCAGGCATACGGAAGAAGAGAAGCTGGCAGCGCCGCCGAAGCTCGTCGATGGTCACGATTTAATCGATTTATTCGGACTCATTCCGGGGCCGCGCTTCACGGAATTGCTCGAGGCGGTGCGTGAGGCACAGGCGGCAGGGGAAGTGACCACGCGGGAGGAAGCCTTGGACTATATTAAGCATACTTTAAATATCCATTTGCCTAAAAAATGAGCGACTTTATAGAGCAATGACAACGAGAAACCTGGTTACCCTGTCCATAGTCATGGCCCTTTTCGCCTTTGCCATCATTGCCCTCATCTATCCGCTGTGGGGCCGGGAGGCAATGCGCCTGGGCCTTGACCTGCGTGGCGGCATCCACATGGTCTATCTGGCTGACTTCTCGGATGTTGAGCCGGGGAAGGAGGGCGAGGCCATTGACGGTGCCCTTGCCGTCATCGAGCGGCGAATCAATATCCTCGGCGTGAGCGAGCCGGTGATACAGAAGCAGGGTGGCGACCGTATCATCGTGGAGCTGCCGGGCATCAGCGAGGCTGATAAGGCCAAGAGGCTCATCGGACAGACAGCGCTCATCGAATTCCGCGAGCTTAAAGTCAAAGATGGGGAGGAGGAATGGGTGCCGGCAACGGCCGTCATCGGCGGACAGGAAAAGGAACTGAATAGCTCCTACTTCAGGGAGAATACGTATATTAGGACTGGTGACTTCGGTGAGGTACTGCTCATTTTTGAGTGGAACAGCGAGGGGAGGAAAATCTCCGAGGAAGTCACCGGCAGGCTTATCGGGGAGCCGCTGGGCATTTACCTGAGCGGGGAGCCACTGCTCGGCGATGACGGCGAGCCCATTGCCCCCATCGTCCGCACCAAGATTTCGGAAAGCGGGCAGATTGAAGGTCTGAGCCTGAACGAGGCGCAGGAAATGTCCCTGCTGCTCAATGCCGGGCGCATTCCGCTGCCGCTGACCCCGATTTACGACCAGACGGTCTCCCCCATTCTGGGCGCCGATTTCATTGATATGAGCGTAAAGGCGGGCATCATCGGCATCATTCTGGTGATGCTCTTCATGATGGCATACTACCGCGTTTCCGGCTTTCTGGCCTGCCTTGCCCTGGTCTTTTACGGCGTTATCGTGCTGACCGTATTCAAGCTCTGGCCGGTCACCCTGACCCTGGCCGGTTTGGGCGGCTTTATTCTCTCCATCGGCATGGCGGTGGATGCCAATGTGCTCATCTTCGAGCGGATGAAGGAGGAGATACGCACCGGGCGAACGCTCGGGGCGGCCATCGAAGCCGGTTTCAACCGCGCCTGGAATGCCATCCGGGACAGCAATATCACCACCATCATCGTCTGCATCATTCTCATCTGGGTGGGCAACAGCATCGTCGGTGGCGCACCGGTAGCCGGCTTCGCCGTGACCCTGCTCATCGGTGTTCTGGTGAGCATGTTCTCCGCCATCGTGGTGACCCGCACCCTGCTGCGCCTGTTCGTCGGCGGTCCGCTGTCCAAGAAAACGCATCTTTTCAGCGTATGGGTGAGCAAAAAAAATGTTTGATATCGTCGGCAGAAGGTTTCAGTTCTTTCTGATCTCCGGGGCGGTTATCCTCCTCGGGATTATCTCCCTGCTGACCGTTGGCCTGAAAACGGGGATAGAGTTCAGCAGCGGCTCGCTGCTCACCGTTGACTTTGAGCAGGACGTGGCGCAGGACGAGCTGAAGTCGGCGCTGGCTGACCTGGGTCATGTCAACGTGATTATCCAGCGTACCGGCACCGGCGACTACCTGATACGCACTGAGGAATTAAGCACGGAGGGCAAGGCGGCGCTGGAAGCCGGCCTTGAGGCAAGGTTTGGCGAGCTCACCGAGCCGGAGTTCTCCTCGGTGTCGCCAATGATAGCCACCGAAACGGTCAGGACGGCGATTATCGCCGTGGCGGTGGCGGCGCTGGGCATCCTGCTCTACGTTACCTGGGCGTTCCGCCGCATGCCCAAGCCCTTCCATTACGGTACCTGTGCCATCATCGCCCTGATACATGATGCGCTGGTGGCGCTGGGAGTTTTCTCCATTCTCGGCGGCATACTGAACTGGCAGGTCAACATGATGTTCATCACCGGCATTCTGGCGGTGATTGGCTACAGCGTGAACAACACCGTGGTCATCTTTGACCGTATACGGGAAAATATACGGCTGGACGTAAACACCAGCTTTGAGACGGTGGTCAACAACAGCCTTGTTGAAACCCTCGGCCGTTCCATCAATACCAGCCTCACCACGTTGATTGTCGTCCTGGCGCTGCTGTTCTTCGTCGGCGCCACCATTCAGAACCTGGTCGCCGTCCTCATAATCGGCATCATTGCCGGAACATTCAGCTCCGTCTGCATCGCCCCCACGCTCCTGGTGGTCTGGGACAAGGGGGAGTGGCGGCGGTTCATCAGCTGGCTGCCTTTCGCTCGGGCGAAAGCGGTCAAATAGGTGAGGGAAGATGTTTGCCACTAAAAGCGGCGCCGCCAAGATTTCTCTCGGTGCCGTCGTCGGGCTGATAGCCTTCAAGGTGGTGGTGGGGGTCATCACGGGGAGCATCAGTGTTCTGGCCCAGGCAGCGGATAGTTTTCTCGACTTATTCGCTATCAGCATTACCTTTCTGGCCGTGGTGGTCGCTACCAGGCCCGCCGATGAGGAGCACCCGTTTGGCCATGGCAAGGTGGAGAATATCGCAGCCGTGGTGCAGGCGGTGCTGATTTTTGCTGCCGGTGGCCTGATTATATATTCAGCGATAAGTCGCATTATCACCGGGGCAACCCTGGAATTAACCGAAGCCGGCATAGGCGTAATGCTGGTTTCCATTATAGTCAGCATTTTCCTGTCAAGGCACCTGTTGAAAGTAGCAAAGGCCGCCGATTCGGTGGCTTTCGAGGCCAATGCCCGCAATATTGCGGCGGATATTTATTCCGCTGCCGGGGTACTGGTGGGGCTGGTGGTTATCCGTTTCACCGGCTTCGCCGTCATTGACCCGATAATTGCGCTGCTGGTTTCTCTGGTCATTTTCAAGTCAGCTTATGACGTAATGAAAAAGTCATTCGGCGGGCTGATGGACGTCAGGTTGCCGGAAACCGAGGAGAAGGTCATCAGAGACGCCATTATGGAGCACGTTGGCGAGCTGGTTGAGTTTCACCAGCTCCGGACGCGAAAGGCAGGAAGCCAGCGTTACATTGACCTGCACCTGGTCATGCCGAAAGAAACCAGCCTGGAAGATGCCCACAGGATGTGCGACCACCTGGAGCAGGACATCAAAAATAAGCTGCCTCAGGCCAGCGTGACCATTCATGTGGAGCCCTGTAACGAGGAATGTGAACAATGCCCTCTCCCGCCGGATTTACGCGGGGATAAGTCTTAAGGCAGGCTATGTACGCCTGGTGCGGAATGCAGTTACGACTATTGAGAGTCAGATGACATGGGCCACGGCCGGGGTCTGGAAGTCAGCAGGAATATATGATTAGAAGCACTATGCCGGCACAAAACATGACTGCGGAAACTCCGAGCAGTACATATAGCAGTTGCAGGCGTTTCATAACCTAAATTTAATGGTATCAGATATATTTGTCAATGCCGCAAATGTGAGTTGGACCCCCGGGCTGAAGAATGCAGTCACGACAATTGAGAGGGTGGTGGCGTTGAGTTAGTCGGTGGATGGGGTGGACAGTCTGTCTAGCGGAGAATCCTGATGATAATCAGCAAAATCGGGGGAATCAGTAAAGACGAAAATAGAATTACCGCCAGGCTTGCCCCGGCAAGCGCTGCTATCAGGGCAATTATATTAGCGGCAATTGCATAAAATATAAAATCCTTCATCATCTTACCAATTACAATATTACTCTATTGCCACTGCGAATACTAAGGCTCACCATAAGAATCTGAATCGCTTCAGGCAATCTTGTGCGTTTCTTTTATCGTCCGGATAAGGTCGGTGATGTCCGGTGCCGCCCAGCGGTGCTCCGGCTGCCCCAGCGGGTCTTCAAATTCAGTCTTACCCAGAAGTACGTCGAAGGTCGCCTTCACCGATGTCGCCAGCGCTTTCAGGTTATAGCCACCTTCCAGGGTAAGTACGATTTTGCCCTCGCAGAGCTCGTCAGCCAGGTTTTTAATGAACCGCGCCATCTCCGCGAAGCCGGTGGTGCTGACTTCCATCATGGCCAGGCGGTCTTTCCAGTGCGGGTCATAGCCGGCGGACACCAGAATGAGTTCAGGACGGAAGCGTCTGGTCACCGGCATGATGATTTGCTCAAAGACCTGCCGGTATTCACCATCGCCGGAGCCGCTGGGCAGGGGGATATTGACCTTGCTGCCCGCAGCCGGGCCGCTGCCGGTCTCGCCGATGGTCCCGGTGCCCGGATAGTGGGGGTACTGGTGGGCCGAAACGTAGAGAACCTGCGGGCTGCCGTAAAAAGCTTCCTGAGTGCCGTTGCCGTGATGCACATCGAAATCGATGATGGCGACCTTTTCGATTTTGTGCTTCTTCAGGGCATGCCGGGCGGCGATGGCGATGTTGTTGAAAAGGCAGAAGCCCATGGCTGCCATTGCCGTGGCGTGGTGGCCGGGGGGTCTGACCAGGGCGAAGGCGCTGTTCACCTGGCTGCTGATGACGGCGTCGGTGGCCTCGATGACGCCGCCGACGGCGTACAGCGCGGCATCATAGGAGTCCGGCGACATCACCGTGTCGGCGTCAAGCCAGCCGCCGCCCCTCACCGCCGCGTCCTGAATACGTGAGACGTATGATGCCTGATGGACATAGGTCAGTTCCTCGACGGTGGCCGGGCGGGGCTTGATGGGCGTTAACTGCTCTGTGAGCCTGGTTTCCTCAAGGTGGGCCATGATGGCCTCGAGGCGCTGGGCGTTTTCCGGATGGTAGCCGGTTTCATGTTTCAGGTAGACCTCATCGTAGACATAACCTACTTTCATCGTTAACCTCTAATCACCAGTTGAATGCCAGATACTAAAAACCAGACGCCAAAGCCAGCAAGCAACAGGCTGCAGGCAATGAAGAGCCACTCCTGCAAACGCTGCCCCCAGAAAGAATGGGTGCGGTAAATCACGTTGGAGACGATGGTGAGCCAGACCAGGTCGCACAGCCAGTGCACGATGGTGAAGATAATCAGACCTATCGTGCCGAACTCGAGGATGCGCATGATGAGCATGCTGCCGATGGTCGCCCACCAGACCAGGAAGAAGGGGTTGAAGCCGCTGGTCAGGATGCCGGCGGTGAAGGCGTTGTAGGATAGGTCTTTCCCTTTCCTGACCACCTCGGCCCGGGCGCGAAACATGCTTATCCCCAGCCAGATAATCATGCCGCTGCCGGCTATGCTCAGCACCAGCCGCACGATGTCGTTCTGAAAGAACTGGGCGAAGCCGAAGTAGATGAGCAGGATTAAAGGCACTTCAATCACGGCGTGCCCGAGTGATACCCAGACTCCCGCCCACGGTGACTTGTAGCTTTTCGCCAGCGTGACGGCGAACATGGGGCCGGGCATCATAACCCCGGAGAAGGAAATGACGATAACGCTCACCAGGATTGGAAGCATGGGCACCTCTTTCCTATCATATCACACTCGTGCGTTCGGTGTCTCACTGGCTTGAGTTCGTTCCAGTGATGGATTATACTTTGCCGTAGAAGGAGAAGGGGTGTCACTGGATTTAGTCAAGCTCGCTTCGCAGGCAACCACCATGGTGGCCCGACTGAAGGAAGGTCGCGCCGAAAGGCAGCAGCGACTTCACTACGCGCGGCAGATTTTCGGCGACGAAGCGGTTGACCTTGAAAAACTGAAAAGGAAAATTGCCGCCAGCCGGACCACCTGGCTGGTGGCGGAACTGGTCGACGGGCTTTCAACACGATGCCCGGCGCCCCCCACCCCCGCCGAATTCAGCGTGCTCGCCACCGATGGCTCCCACATTGACGTTGACCGGCACCGTTCCACGCGGTGCTACCTGATAAACATCGGCTCCGTTGCCCTCAGGTATGGCCATGAACCGGATGCTGTCCTGGATAGCGTCCCGCACCTCTACGCTGAAGATGAAGACCTGGTGCTCAAGCCCGCGGCCGCGGCCGGCCGTGAGCAGATGGTCGAGGGCACGCTGCTCGGCATCAAGCGTGCCGTTGAGGAGTGCCGCCACCTGTCTATGCTGGCGGCGGAACAGCCGCCGGGCAGCGCAACGCTGGCGCTGCTCGATGGCTCTTTAATTCTCTGGGGGCTGGAAGCGTATCCCGACTTCGTCACCGGGGCGCTGCTGGACAATGGTTTTCTGCTCTGCCTTGAAGAAATGAGAAAGCAGAACCGTGATAAAAAGGTGGCGCTGGCCAGCTATATCAGCTTCCCGCGCAGCACCGACGTGGTCAACGTGCTGCGGGTGGCGATATGCCCGCATGAAGTGGCCGACTGCGACCGCTTCTGCCCACCGGGGAAAGACCGGGACTGCGAAGGCGTGGCCGGAGTCACCGACCGGGAACTTTTCATGGATGTGCTGGCGCCGGGAGAGCGGTCAGCCCTATTTATCAGCCCATCTAAAATAACGAAGGAGCGCTACGGGGAGCACCGCATTTATTTCTTTTACCTGCGGCTTGAGGAAGAGGTGGCGCGGGTGGAGATGCCGCGCTGGGCCGCGGAGAGCGATGAACTGTTGAACATCGTTCACTCTCTGCTTCTCGACCAGTGCCAGCGAGGGCAGGGCTACCCGGTGGCCTTGAGCGAAGCCCACGAGCAGGCGGTGGTCACCGGCGCTGACCGCACCGAGTTCTGGCAGCTCGTTGAGTCCTTATGTGTGGAGGAAAAAATCCCCACCCTCACCTCCGCCAAGAGCTTCAGCAAGCGGACGAGATGGGTGTAAAATTATTGGAGGAGAGAAAGACGTTGCGCGCAAGAGGCACTGCAGTGGTGATAAGGGGAGGAAAAGCTTTACTGGTAAGAGATAGAGGGAAACATCATTTTTCTCTGCCAGGAGGCGCGGTAAAAAAAGGTGAACCAGCAGTGAGCGCTGCTGCGAGGGAATTATATGAGGAATTAGGGCTACATGTCGTTAGCGCGAAACGATTACGAGGACGTGATTTTCGAGGTTCAGTTAGCGAGCATAAAGTATGTCTAATTGAGGTGAGTGGCGAACCTTATTTAAAGAGTCATGAAATTGATAAATTCCTTTGGTGGGATATGAAAGATGATGTTCCTGTTTATGCACACGTTAAGAACATATTGATGAAGATAAATGAGGGAGGCAGTAAATGGGCAGTAAAGGCAGAAAAAACGTAAAGAAACCCAAACAGCAGAAGGACAAGAAGGGGAAGTAAGAAACGGTAGCATAAGAGAGATTTGACCTCTCCCTTTCCTGAAGGGAGATTGAGAGGGATTTCAAATCCCCCTTTTTCCCCCTTTTCCAAAGGGGGAATAGAGTACCACAGGAGGTGAGACTAATAAACTCTAGTTTAACAGACAGAGTTGGCGAGATAATCGAGGCCAGCACCTCGGACTTCGTGGCACAGTGCTACGAGCTCTATGAGCTTCCGCCTCTGGGCAGCCTGGTGAAGACCAAGGACGGCGAGCTGGACATCTACGGCATCGTCTGTCACGCCACCACCGGCAGCCTGGAGCCGGGGAGGCGGCCCATCGCCCGCGGTAAAGACGAAGCCAGCGAGGAGGCCATCTACCAGTCCAGCCCCCAGCTCTCAAAGCTGCTCCGCAGCGAGTTCAGCGCGCTGGTGGTGGGGCACAGGGAAAAAGATAGAATTAACCAGTACCTGCCCCCAAATCCGGCACGCATCCACGGCTTTGTCTATCAGTGCCCGCCCGACGAACTAAAAGAGTTCGGACGGTCGCTGGCATTTCTCACCTTGCTGGTGAATACCAATCTGCCCGTGGCCAAAGAGGAGATTGTGCCCGCCGCTCTCAGATTAATGAGCCGGGCGCAGGATGACCCCCACGCCTTTCTGGTGGCGGCGGGCAAGGAACTGGCCGTCATGCTCGGCGGGCAGTACTATCAGCTCAGGGCGATTCTGGGGAGGCTGAAATGACGGATAGGCTGGGCGTAGTGGTCTCCGGCTCTCTGGAGAGCGGGGTCGAAGTCAAGCTGGACGGGACGGTATCGGTGGAGGACATGGCGGTGGGGAGATATGTCACCATCGAGGGACAGAAGCAGAGATTCTTCGGCATGATAACCGATATCGGCCTGGGCGTCATCGACCCGAGGTTTACGCTAACGCCGCCGGATATTGCCGACCCGTTCATTTCCGAGGTGCTCTCCGGGACGAGTACCTACGGCACATTGCACGTGCTGCCCATGCTGACCATAGCGGGCGATGTCGATACCCTGATTGAGGGGCCGCAGCCGGTGAAAACAGTCCCCAGCCACTTCTCGGCGGTCAACTTGGCCTCGCAGCAGGATGTCGAACTCGTCTTCGGCGGCGAGGACGAGAAGAGATTTTACGTCGGCACGCCGCTGGATATGGAGACCAAGATATGCCTCGACCTGCCGGAGCTGGTGAAACGCTCCAACGGCATCTTCGGCAAGAGCGGCACCGGCAAGACGTTTTTAACCCGCATATTGCTCATCGGCATGCTGCAGAAGAGCGCGGCGGTGAATTTGATTTTTGACATGCACAACGAGTACGGCTGGGCGGGGACGAGCGAGGGGGGGAAATCGGTCAAGGCCTTAAAACAGCTCTTCCCCGCAAAGGTGGCGGTGTTCACCCTTGATGAGGAAAGCTCGCGCCGGAGGAAGGTCAGCACCGACTTCGTGGTCAGGATTGGCTACGATGAGATTGAGCCGGAGGACATGTCATTGCTGCGCCAGACCCTGAACCTCACCGAGCCGGCCGTGGAGGCGATTTACCAGCTGCGGCGCCGGTTTGGCCGGGACTGGCTGCGGCAGGCCTCAGATTTAACCGACTCTGATGAAACAAGCCAGATTTTAAATGAGTTAAGCATCCACGAGAGCACCTTCCAGAATTTAAAGAGGGGGCTTAACAGCATCCGCAGGCTTCCTTTTATTGAACCACATACGCCAGTAAACTCCGTTAAAAGTATTCTGGAGTACCTGGATAGAGGCATGAATGTGGTGCTGGAGTTCGGCCGCTACACGGACATCACCGCCTATGTCCTGGTGGCCAACCTGCTCACGCGGCGGATTTATGCCCAGTACCGCGAGCGGATGGAAAAGGCGATGGCGGAGGACTCTGCCAAGCCGACGCCGCTGGTCATCACCATTGAGGAGGCGCATCGTTTTCTTAACCCCGAGGTTGCCAGCCGGACCATCTTCGGCACCATCGCCCGCGAGATGAGAAAATACAACGTGACGCTACTGGTCATTGACCAGCGTCCCAGTGGCATTGACACCGAGGTGATGTCGCAGATGGGCACCAAGGTCACCTGCCTGCTGGACAACGAGAGAGACATTGACAGCGTCCTCGCCGGCGTCTCCGGCAAAAGCGCTTTAAAATCGGTGCTTTCCCGGCTGGAGTCCAAGCAGCAGGCGCTCATTTTCGGGCATGCCGTACCAATGCCGGTGGTTATCAGAACGAGAGAGTACGGCTCGCCGCAGTCCTATCAGGAACTTCTCACCACCGGAAAAGCTGAAGGCGGGGAACAGGCCGAGAAGGACATCGAAGAGCTGTGGGGGTGAGGGGCTGACCCGCCGCAGAGAACACAAAAAACTGGGTCGAATTATATCATGACACGTCTTAACTGGCTGGCTATCGGCGCTGGTATCATCCTGGGCCTTATTTTTCTGGCCGCCGGTCTGGGGAAGCTGCTCAACCAGACGGAATCGTTCGTTATTTTCGTTTTCCCGGAATTCTTGCCGACCGCGCTGGACAGGTTCATCTTCCGGTGGCTGCCTTACATCGAGACCATAGTTGGCCTGCTCCTCATCGCCGGCATTGCCGCCAGGCTGGTGGCTTCCCTGTCGCTGGCGCTTACCGTGAGCCTGATTGTCAATAACAGCGTACTGCTTGTTCAGGGGCTCGGCGATAAACCCTGCGGCTGTTTTGGCATGGCGGAGAGATGGGCGCAGCACCGGCTGTCTGTTGCCGGCGCGCTCTATGTCGATATCATAATGCTTATCCTGGGCTTTATGGTCGTGTTCTTGTATCAAGGCAGATTTATCAATATCAGTCCCTGGTTCCTGGGGAGAGGCTGAGTTAATGGGGAAAAAGATTGGCCTGGCACTGGGAGGTGGTGCGGCGCGGGGAATGGCGCACATCGGCGTCCTGACCATTCTGGAGAAAGAGGGCATTTCCATAGACCTGATTGCGGGCACGAGTGTTGGCGCCGCAGTTGGTTCGCTCTACGCGCAGAGTAAAAACGCAGCGCAGATAAAGGAGCGGGTCATCGCACTGTCAGGGCGACGGTTAACCCGGTTCATCGACCCTGCCCTGCCCAGGACCGGTCTCATAAAAGGTGAAAAAATCAAAGACCTGCTGGCCTCGTTTCTCGGCGGCAATGTGAAATTCAGCGACCTGCTGATACCGTTTGCCTGCACCGCGACCGATATCGATACCGGGGAACCGATAGTGCTTGCCCGCGGTTCCGTGGTAGAAGCGGTCAGGGCCAGCATTTCCTTGCCGGGGATATTTACCGTGGTTAAGCGGGGAGGCAGGTATCTGGTGGATGGCAGGCTGGCAAACCCGGTGCCGGTTAACCTGGTCCAGAAAATGGGCGCCGACTTCGTCATTGCGGTCAATGTCATACCGGGCGTGCTCGACCATTCCCACGAGTCAATTAAGGAAAGCACGAAGGGCGCCAGGGAGCCAAATATCATACACGTCCTGATTCAATCCGTACACATTGGCACCTATTCGCTGGTGCGGTCAAGTTTGGAGAATGCCGATGTTGTGATTGAACCGGATGTGGTGCATATCGGGGCGGCGGAATTTCACCGTGCCCGGGAGTGCATCAGGCTGGGTGAACTGGCGGCGCAGAAAGCCATAGCCGAAATCAGAAGCAGGTTGGGAATCTGAAGTCTCGCAAAGCGGTGGCATTGCCTCAACCCATCGGCTGACCTAGGGAATTTATCACAACGGTGTATCCAGGTTGACGAAAATAAAATAATATTTTATAATTATTATTGCAAATGATTTGCAGTAGCATTTAGAACCAGGGAAGCAGTGAGATGAATGCGAGCCGCCGGAAACTGGATAATGCCGGGAAGAGATTTACCCACCAGCGCGCCCTGATAATGGATATCATACGTCAGGGGCAGGGGCATCTTGACGCCGATGAGATATTCCGTCGCGCCCGTGAGAAAAAGCCCCGCCTCAGCCTCTCCACGGTTTATCGCACCCTGCAGATGCTGAAAGAGCTGGGCATGGTAGATGAGCTGCACTTTGGGGAAGGGCGCCATCACTATGAGGTGAAGCCGGCCAGAGAACACCATCACCTGGTGTGCCTCGGGTGCGGCCGGGTGATTGAATTCAGCTTTCCATTGTCCCGCTACATGAAAGAGGCGGTGCCAGAAATGAAAGGCTTTGATATCAGTGAAACGGAAGTAAATGTCGTCGGCTACTGCGACCGATGTCGCCGGTCTCGGCAGAAGTGACAGCGTTGCTCCGTAGAAAAGGTGAGGTATGACCGTAAAGAAGCAGGTGAATTTAAGGCAGATGTATCCCGGGCAGAGGGGCACGGTGTTGAGAGTCGATGGAGGGATGGGACTGCTGAGCCGTCTCAGCGCTATGGGCGTCAGGCCGGGCAAAAAAATCACCAAGGTAAGCTCGATGCTGATGCGGGGACCGGTAACCGTGCAGCTGGGCGGTACCCGGCTGGCCATAGGGTTTGGCATGGCCGGCAGGATTCTTGTTGAGCTTGAGCAATAATGGATTACGAGAATGGCTTGTCACGGTATGAAAACCCACGTTAAAAAGCGCCGGGGTAAAAAGAGCGGCCTGAGGAAAATCCTCCTCATGGGAAACCCCAATGTTGGCAAGAGCGTCGTTTTCTCACGACTGACGGGCGTGCGGGTTATCGCCTCAAACTATCCGGGAACGACGGTTGGTTATACCCAGGGATTGACGAAGGTTGGGGAGGAGGTGGCGGAGGTGATCGATGTGCCCGGCACTTATGGCCTGGA
>Ga0315547_1001207_pt1 | contig 21154 bp, 16 predicted proteins | sample SalMarSW160240MG_2_FD_202542 | JGI IMG/M metagenome (GOLD analysis project Ga0315547, IMG submission 202542) | Salt marsh sediment microbial communities from the Plum Island Ecosystem LTER, Massachusetts, United States - Salt Marsh Sediment SW1601-240 ...
CCTTTGACCGGAAGTTGCCTTCTCCACATACAGCCTGTTGACGGGTTGCTGCCAGCCCGCATGCCGTGCATCCCCGAACCTGTTGTTGCAGTAATGAGAAATCCGGATCCTTCACCTCTGATTTTTACAACAAAAGTAAGAAAAGGAAATATTTTAGCGCGTTTTATTGTCTAATGTATGGAAAATGCTGTAACTTAACTGATCCCATTCAATAGGGCCGCAGGGAATAAAATGCACTTTTCATTTGTCTAATGTAAAAAATAAGACTTTCGTGAAGGACTATTCTGGTTTTAGTGATCTGGATCTGATCTCTCAAACACGGAAGGGTGATAACGAAGCCTTCTCTGTTCTTATTTCCAGGTACAAGGATCAGGTAGCGAAAACCGTTATTGGCATGATGGGTAATTGCATGGAAGCAGATGACGTGGGTCAGGAGACCTTTATCCGGTTTTATCGTTCCATCGATAAATTTCGCGGAGACTCAGCCCTGGGATCCTATTTGACCAAAATAGCCATGAATCTTTCACTGAATGAATTGAAAAAACGAAAAAGAAACCGTTCGTTGTTCTCAGATAACCAGGGAAACAATGTTGAGATCCATCGTTCAGAGACAAAGGATCATCAGGATACGGATGATATTCAGGAGGAGGTACAGCTGGCAATACAGGAGCTTCCGTTCAAGTTCAGATCGGTCGTTGTTCTTCGCATGATCGAAGGGTATAGCACAAAAGAGACGGCTGAAATCCTGGACCTGCCAATGGGTACAGTGTTATCAAGATTAGCACGGGCACAGCAGAATTTGAAAGATAAATTAAAACATCTAATATAAACGGCCATGTTAGACCAACATCTATTAGATTTACTCATGCGATCACTGGATGGTGATCTGGATGATACGGATCGGACGATGCTTGAAAAAGCACTATCTGAATCGGAAGAGTTTAGAAAAGAAAAAAATAAGCTGATTCGCCTCAGAGAACTTGTTGGTTCCGGGGATTATCAGTTTAAACATGGATTTACGAATCGGGTGATGAACCGCCTGACAAAATCAAAGAACGGGAAAAGCATTGAATTTAATTTTGCCAGAGACCTGAACCGAATTTTCATGAGAGTTGCCATTACCGGAGTTGCTGCAATTGTCCTGCTGCTCCTTAGCATTTATCTGACAACAGGTTCCGTTTCCCTCGATTCGTTAAGCGGAGCGGAATACTATTCAGAAGATAATGTGATCAGTTATTTGTTAATCGAAGAATAAACAGACCGACATGAAAATTAAACCTGTTCTTGTTATTTCCGCCACACTTATCATTGGATTTGCTATTGGTTTTCTTACCAGCGGCATGATAAACCATCAGCGGATGAAAAAATTCCGGTCGTTCAATTCTATGGAATCCTTTAAGCAGAGAACCATCCATATTCTTGAACCAACAGAAGAACAACTGAAGGAGATCCTGCCCCTGATCGATGAGTATGCAAAAAAAATGGATGGGATTCGGAAGGATTTCGGTAAAGAATTTTTTACCCTGATCAATGATTTCCATAATGAACTTAAACCACTCCTTACCGAGGAGCAAATAGAGAGGCTGGAATCGCTGCTAAGACCTCCATCAAGGAATTCCCGTCATAGGGGTGATCCGAACGAGAGGGATCGGGGGCATGAGGGCCGACCTCCTGAAAGGCGGTGATAATCCTCATCCGGATGGAATAATCGAACCGGTTCCGTTGTCTAACGGTTGAAAACAAGTAAATATGAACATAAAAACAGATCAAAATGAAAAAGATGGTTGTAACACAAATCATGATTTTTTTACTGGCAGTAACCCCTGGTTCGAATATTTTCTCCCAGCAGGGCAGGGGATTGGGTCCATGTGGATTGGGACTCGGACCGGGAAATTTTCCAAACTACCGGATATTGGACCTGACGGAGGAGCAGAAGACACAAATGAGGGAATTATGGCTTGAGCAATCGGAGGTTCTAAGCCCTCTGAATACAGAATTGCAGAAGCTCAGATTAGCCTATTGGGATCTTATTGCTGAATCAGATGAAGACCTGGATGCGATCAACAAGAACATAGACCAGCAAACTGATCTGCAGAAAAAAATCATGAAAGAAAATGCCCGTTTCAGAAAAAAAATGGAAGGGGTATTAACAGAAGAACAAAAGGAGTTGCTTGATTCGGAATTTCCTTTTGGCAGAGGCATGTATGGAAGATGGAATCCACCCGGACGCGGATACGGTCAGGGATACAGAGATGGATTTGGTAGAGGTTATGGCAGAGACTATGGACGAGGCTATGGCAGAGGCTATGGCAGAGGCTATGGCAGAGGTTATGGCAGAGGCTATGGCAGAGGCTATGGCAGAGGTTATGGCAGAGGATTTGGACCGGGTGGAATCTGGTAGAACCCGGGAAGGCAAATTTTCATGGTTAGTTTTAGGTACGGGAAGGGTGTCTGAACATATGGTTGGGCACCCTCCTCTTTTTTTATGTCCCCTGGTTCAGGGAATACTGGAGATAGTCCAGTACTATGGGAATATCATCCTGATTTACCCCGTTTTGCAGTAGAAACTTTCTGTCATCATTAAAGGTCATCAGAAAGTTCTCAAGATTATTCTCTTCATGAATGATGCTCTTTTTATACATGTTTATTGCTTCCAGGGGATTGCCCAGGCACCATTCCACGTGTCCGAAGTTTATGTAATCATAAATCGATACTTCCTCCTTGAATAATTTACTGTAATATTTCTGCGACTGATCCAGTTTTCCCAGGACGAAATAGCACCAGGCAATTGGGCGTAAAACTTTTTTATTGGAAGGATCAAGATATTCTACTTTAAAGTAATATTTGAGTGCTGTTTCATACTCTTCCAGGTCCAGGTAGCAGTGACCGATTGATGCCTGTGTAAACAGGTTGTCAGGCTCCAGTTTTTCTGATTCAAGATAATATTCCAGTGCTTTTTCCGGTTGTTTCAGTTTTCTGTAACAATAGCCGATCTTTTTCACGTTCCAGGCACGGTTTTTATCATACAATTCACCCTGCAGGTAATAATCGAGTGCCTCTTCGATTCTTCCGAGCTTCTGATAACAAAAAGCGATCTTTTCCAGGATTTCGTAGCTTTTCTCTTCTGTTTTGTTCAGGTATTGATATATATCCAGTGCCTCTTCATAATATTCTTTTTCAAAAAGGTATTCAGCAATATTCCGGAGGGTACTTTTATCGGTTAACAACAGGTTAAAAAAGGCAGAATTATAGATATCGAGTTTCCCGGCAAAAACATCTTCAAATTCATTTTTATAGGGATATAGCTTATAAAACCGGTAGAGGTCCTGGAGGTACTGTTGATAGACCGCTTTTGTTTTTTTAAACTGGTCAAGGATTTCATCCTGTTCTGCAAGTTCATTCATTCCTTTCAATTCCGCATTGAACAGTTCAAGCATCATGGTTTTTTGAACTTTGGGCATGTGTTTTACGTTCAGGATAAAGGAGTATTTATCAGAATTACAAAGGAATGATGTTTGAAAAAGGCCTTCGATAAAGAGCTCTTTGTCAAAACTGGTTTCTTCCCCCATCAGGGAATGATCAATAACTTCATTCTCAGGATAAAAAGGTATAAACCAGTTGGTTATTTCCCTGAAAAAGTCAAATTGCTTCAACTGCGAGAAGGCTGTCAAAAAAACATCCGCTCCTTCCATTTGAAGCTGCGTAAATTCTTCCACCTTTTTGTATAGGTCATTTGAATCTTCAAAGACAATTTCCCAGTCAGGGTTCTTTTCCTCTCCAGGATCTTCGGGGACCAGTTTATCGAGGTCAAGCTTATCTTCCAGTTTTGGCCGAAGTTTTACCATTTCGGGAATGATCTCTTCACGTAGTTTACGGGATATCTTCTCTGTCTCCCTCGAGCGGATAATCTGAATGATGATCGCTTCAATCTCCTTCTGGATCCCTTTTTTATCCTGCAGGATCTTTAATTTCGCAGAGATCTCAGGATAAAGGTAAAGTCTTTTGTCATACCGGTACATGGAGAGGATCAGCCCGATCATAGCCCGTTGTGAAACCTCCTGCTGGTTGTCTTCATAAAAATTAAACAGGGCAAAAACTTTTCGTTCGTCAAAATGACGAAATAAGCTCAATGTTATAGCACTAACGAACAAGCATTTCTCATACCATCGAAACGGTTTTCTTCTCCTGATCAGATCAATCAGCTCCAGGTCAACATCGGTCAGTTTATTTGTCAGCCAGAAATGATTAAACAGGGTTATTACCAGGCTTTTAAATCGTTTTGACTGAGGGGATGTGGGATCTGAGCCTAATTCGAAGTTTTCATCCATGATTTCATCCAGCTCCCGTTTAAAGCTAAGGTCATCCAGTCGTTCAATAATGCTTTTGCCGGTCAGTTTCTGCTGCTGTTCCAACTCAGCCTGAATGGTGAACGTGTGCCAGCCTGAATCCTGGTAAAGGATGTTATACTGTACACGATCAGCTAATTCCAGGATAGAAGCCAGAAGGTGATAGTATATTTTTTGCCGCTCCGGATCAGCTACTCCTTCAATGGTATATTTCAACATGGATTCGTAGGTTGATTCCAGGTTATCGAATTGAACCCGCAAATCTCCCATTTTTGATACCACGATCAGATCCGATAATGCCTCCAACGCCTCTTTCACTCTTTTCTGGTAAATCAGGTAACAGATCCTCTCGTACTTCTTCTTTAATTCAGTTGTTTTCATACTCTTTTTTTGGCAAACGATCGCTTTATCATGAAGTACAGATCGATCTGCCTTAATTTTGTTGGGAACAAATCCTGAAGAGATCTACCAAATATTATTCCATAAACCGGAAAATTGACTTTTTGGCAGTTAAGAATAGCATAAAACCCACTTTCATGGAATAAATGTATCACAATTATCCGTCACATCAGTGCGGCATTTTTTTAAAAATTAAAATTTACTGAAAAGAATGGGAATAAATCGTCACAGTAAGTGGTCTAACAAACGAATTGAAATTTACATTAAAACAATGCAAATAGCAATGCGTTATTACAGTTATCTGATTTTGCCGTTCCTTCTCTCGGGTTGCAGCAATAAACCCATACATAACAGCACATGGAACAGCAATGAAATAATAATAGATGGCACTTTTTCAGATTGGAAAAAAGACCTGACATACGATAAAAAATCAAAACTGTTGTATAATGTAGCCAATGATCACACCAATCTTTTGCTATGTTTAAAGGTTACAGAGCCGTCTGTAACAAACAAGATCATGATGAGAGGCCTTACGGTATGGGTAGATACAACGGGGAAACAGAAAAAAAATCTGGGCATTAAATACCCGATGGGTCGAAGTGGAAGTATGAGACCTGCGGACCAGAGGACACCTCGTCAGCCGATGCCGGAGCAGCAGAGAGAACGGCCTGTCAGACCCCAAATTCAGAACCGAATGGAATTGATCGGATTCAAAGAAAGGGGGAAATCTGAGGTGGTTTCTGTTGGAGATACAACAGGTATTGAAATAGCCGTAAAGGAAGATCCGTACGGTGGCATGCACTATGAAGCAAAGATACCTTTGCAGGTTATTTTGAAAGATCCGGACGAATTTTTATCGGCTACTGAGACGTTGATCAGCGTTGGATTTGAAACAGGGTATATTAAAATGGATAGCAATACCGGAGGTGGTCAGACCGGTGGGCGAGTGGGAGGTGGAGGAGGGGGGAGGCCCTATGGAGGTGGAGGAAGACCAACTGGTGGCGGTCAGCCTGGAGGAATGACACGCCAACAAGGGGATATGGCAAACATGACTCAGGCAACCCGGTTGTGGATAAAACAAATAAAACTTGTAATTTCAGAATAACCTTTAGAAAGCTTTATACCCTCCTGCACTGAACAGAGCATTGGAGACAGGATTACTCCTGGATAGCGGATTTATGCAATCAAAAAACATGTTGTTATGAAAAAAATAATTATCGGCATATTGGCCATCTGTAACATCGGCTGGTCTTTCACTCAGGAAAACAAATGGACCCTGGCGGAATGCATTCAGCATGCCCTGGACCGGAATATTACGATAAACCAGAGGAAGCTAAACAATGAGTTATCTGAAATAACCCTGGAACAATCCAGAGCCGATTTGCTGCCTAACCTTACGGCTTCAGGAAGTCAGAGCTGGAACTTCGGACGGTCCGTTGATCCCTATACCAATGATTATGTTAGTACAAATGTCGGGAGCAATAATTTTGGATTAAGCACCAGCGTAACCCTGTTTGACGGATTGCAGAGTATTAATACCATTAAGAAGAACCAGATTGATGTGGAATCGGGGACACTGGATCTTGAGCAAACAAAGAACGATATCATTCTCAGTGTCACACAGGCTTACCTGCAGGTCCTTTTTGCCTATGAACAGGTCGAAAATACCTCCATCAGCCTGGAATCTACCGCTGCCCAGGTGGAGAGAACGCAAAAACTGGTGAATGCAGGAAGCTCTCCTGAAGGGGATCTTTTCAAGATCAATTCGCAGCTTGCATCGGATCAGTACAGCCTGGTAAATGCAGAAAACCAATTATCCATGGCCAAAGTGAACCTGATGCAGATCATGGAATTGCCGGTCGAAGAGGAATTTGATGTTGTCATCCCAGAATTTGATGTTACAACAATCGGAATTGCCTATTCCGGAGCGTCTGATGAAATCTATGCAAAAGCACTGGAGGTTCAACCGGAAATAGAAAGCTCGCAGCTAAAAGTTGCCAGTGCCGAGCAGAGCCTGAAAATTGCCAGGGGTGCCCTCTATCCGCGACTTTCACTATCTGGAAGCCTGGGTTCTGGATATTCCAATGCACGAACCCTGAGGCAATATGGAGAGCCAACTACAGTGATTCAGGAGGTTGGATATTTGCAAAGTGACCCTTCAGAAATTGTTGTAGCTGAACGGGAGTTTACTCCATCTTCAATCGCTGACTATAATTTTGGAAATCAGATCAGGGATAATTTGAACGAATCGGTGAGGCTGAGCCTTAGCATTCCCATCTTTAACCGGTTCCAGGTGAGAAACAACATCAGCCGTTCAAAAATCAATGTCGAAACGGCTGAACTGAACAAACAGAATACAGAAAACCAGTTGAGAAAAACAATCGAACAGGCGTATAACGATCTTGTATCTTCCGCTAAAAATTATGACGCTGCAGTGGAGCAACTGAAATCCCTGGAGCGTTCCTATAATGACACGGAACGAAAATATGAACTGGGTATGGTCAATGCGACCGATTATCTCATTGAAAAAAATAACTTTGAGAATTCAAAGTATAGCCTCACGAGGGCAAAATATGAATACATTTTTACCTTTAAGATCCTTGATTTTTACCAGGGGAATCCCATTGCCTTTTGATATGGAAATAATGTTAATTTAGAAAACAATGAAAAAGAAACTTATAATTACAGCCGTTGTCCTGATACCGGTAGTTATTGCAGGATTTTTTATTCTCAGAAAGGATAAAACATTTGATATAGAATGGGAAACCAAAGAGGTTGAGAAAGGAGACATAAACATTGAGGTGACTGCAACCGGAACCCTGGAAGCAGTAACCGAAGTTGAGGTTGGAACTCAGGTTTCCGGTATCCTCTCCGAATTATATGTGGATTTTAATTCAAAAGTCAGGAAAGGACAGGTGATCGCAAGACTGGATACTACCACGCTTGCAGCCCAGGTATTCGATTCCAGAGCAAACCTTGAACGGGTAATGATCCGTTTGAACCAGGCTGAACGGGATTGGAAAAGAACCCAGCAACTTTTTGAAGAGAAAGTGGTAGCCCAGGTGGAGTATGACCAGGCACTCGATGACTATGAAACCGCCAAATCAAATGTACTATCGGCTGAGGCACAGCTAAACAGAAATATTATTAACCTGAATTACGCAACCATCACAGCTCCCATCGATGGAATTGTGATTTCAAAAAATGTCGAAATGGGACAAACCGTTGCTGCCAGTTTTAACTCACCCACGCTTTTCAATATCGTGAATGATCTGACAAAGATGCAGGTGGAAGCCAGTGTGGATGAAGCAGATATCGGTCAGATCAAGGAGGGGCAGAGTGTTACTTTTACGGTAGATGCTTTTCAGGATGAACAGTTTGAAGGAGTGGTCCGGCAGGTTCGCTATCAGCCGGTCATTGTTTCCAATGTGGTAAACTATACGGTCATTGTAGATGTAGCCAACCCGGATATGAAGCTGCTTCCCGGAATGACAGCCAATATAACCGTGAATATTGATAAGCGGGAAGATGTATTGAAGGTTCCCTCCCGGGCACTTAGCTTTACTCCTCCTACAGTATACCTTGCGCTTCTATATGCAGAACTGCCGGATTCAGTCAAACAGCAGCAGGAAGAGAGAATCGCTGAAATGACAGAACGGATGGAGTCTATGGGATTGTCACAGCAGCAAATCGACCAGATGGTCGAACGGGTGAGATTGATGGGAATATTTGGGGGTGGACAGCAACAACGCCCTGAAGGAATGGCCAGGGGGTTGGGTGGCGGTACGACTGGAGGTCAGAGAACTTCGGGAGAGATGCCTCAAATGGGCAATAGATCGCAACGTTTTGGCAATTTCGGGCAGGTGTGGATAAAAGATGGAGAAGGAGTGCGGCCTGTACGGGTGCGAACAGGGATCACCGACGGAAGTTATGTGGAAATCATTAGTGAAGAACTGGAAGAAGGTACATTGGTTGTGATATCGGCATTGTATGACGAAGAGCAGGAAGAACAGGTAACCCGGACAAACAACCCATTTGCACCTGCCGGTCCGGGTAGAGGAAGAGGGATGAGGTAGGTTTGAGTTATGCCATAGGCCCGCCTGCTGCGGGCAGGCATCCCTTCGGGATAAGTTAATGGTTGAAAGTTAGTGGTGAGTAATGAGTCCCGCCTACTCCGTCAGCTGACGGATACGGCAGGCGAGGGGTGAGAGGTGAGAGGGAGTGACTATGAGACGAGGAGACTGTGTGAACGGAGGATAGGAAGAATAAAGAAGCAAAGGGAAGGATGAAGGATGAAGGATGAAGGATGAAGTAGCAAAGAGCAAAGAGTATAGAGTAAGGGAAAAAAACCGGGAGCAGTGACGAGTGACGAGTGACGAGTGACGAGTGACGAGAAAAAATAGTTAACATCTATTCAAGGGAGTTAAAATTTATGGATAAAATCATTTCAGTACGAAACCTGACCAAGGTGTACGACATGGGGTTGGTGAAGGTGCATGCTTTACGTGGTATAGATCTGGATATTTATACGGAAGAATTTGCTGCCATAATGGGTTCCAGCGGATCCGGGAAGTCAACCTTTATGAATATTGTTGGTTGCCTCGATCTTCCAACCGAAGGTGAATATTTCCTGGATGGCAAAGATGTGAGTAAATTGAACAAAGACCAGCTGGCCAAAACGAGAAACCTGAAAATAGGATTTGTGTTTCAAACATATAACCTGTTGTCCAGGACTTCAGCACTGGAGAATGTCGAGTTACCTTTATTATATAATCCTTCAATTCGAGCAAAAGAGCGTAAGGAGAGGGCCATGCAATCCCTTGAAATGGTGGGACTGGCCGATTGGCACCACCATTATCCAAACCAGTTATCTGGTGGACAACAACAGCGGGTGGCTATAGCAAGGGCTTTGGTTAACAACCCGGTAATAATTCTTGCCGATGAACCAACCGGTAACCTCGATACCCGTACCAGTTATGAAGTAATGGAGATTTTCCAGGATCTGAATAGCAGGGGAATGACCATTACCCTGGTTACCCACGAATATGATATTTCCCAACTGGCCGGAAGAGTTGTGAGTTTCCGTGACGGGAGGGTTAGTAAGGAGATGGTTGTTGAGAAGATAAGGAGTGCGCGCGATGAGCTGGCAAAACTTCCTGTAGAAGATGAATATTAATAGTAAAATCATGAAAGCATGAAAATACTCAACTTGTTTGTTGTCGCATACCGGTCGCTGAACAAGAACAAAGTCCGGTCATTACTTACCATGCTTGGGATAATTATTGGGGTGGCATCGGTGATCGCTATGATTGCTATAGGACAGGGTTCAAGGGATAGTATTGAAGAACAGATCTCCAGCATGGGAACGAATGTAATCATGCTTTTCCCGGGTGCATCGTTCCGGGGAGGTGTTGCAACTGCAGCTGGTGAGGCACAAAGCATAAATATGGAAGATGTTAATGCTATCCGGGATAACTGTCTATCTGTTAAGTATATCAGCCCGGTTTCCAGGGCAAGCGGACAGGTGATCGCTGGCAATAGTAACTGGAACACACAGGTGTACGGAGTATATCCGGAATATATGGATATTCGCAATCTCGAGATCTCCTCCGGTGAGATGTTTACCGATGTTGATGAGCGACGGTCAGCTAAAGTTTGCATCATTGGGACTACAGTGGCTGAAAACCTCTTTGACGAGTATACAGATCCTGTCGGACAAAAGATACGGATCCGGAATATTCCCTTTACCATAATCGGAGTGCAAAAGAAAAAGGGTGGAAGCAGCATGGGATCCGATCAGGATGATGTCATTTATGCTCCCTATTCAACCGTCCAGAAACGGATGAGGGGCGGAACCTCAACCAACGTGCAACAAGTTTACCTTTCCTCTATATCGGAAAAGCATATTGAAAAAGCAAGTGAGGAAATTGACCAGCTGTTGCGGGATCGAAAGAAACTGAGCCGGTATGAAGATCCTCCCTATATGATCCGGACTCAAAGTGAAATTACAGAAATGTTTACATCCACTTCCGATACGATGATCATCCTGCTTGCCAGCATAGCCAGCATTTCACTGATCGTAGGAGGAATCGGGATCATGAATATCATGCTTGTTTCCGTAACGGAAAGAACAAGGGAAATTGGACTGCGTATGGCCGTAGGGGCAAGGGGAAGAGATATCCTGCGCCAGTTTCTCCTGGAAGCAGTATTGCTTAGCCTTATTGGCGGATTAATTGGTGTGGGAGGAGGAATAGGCGCATCCAAACTGCTCGTCTCTGTTATGAACTGGCCGGTTTCTGTAACATCCTATTCCATTATTCTTGCCTTTGCATTTGCTTTCGTTATCGGTGTATTCTTTGGGTGGTACCCGGCACGAAAAGCTGCCTTACTTATACCAATGGATGCGTTGAGGTATGAATAAAGTGACGGGTGACGGGTGACGAGTGACGAGTTCCGCCTACGTCAAGACTGCAGCGGACAAGAGATGAGAAATGAGAGGTGAGTTTTGAGTTGTGAGAAATGAGTAGTGAGTTGACTTTGTAAAAGTGAGACTTTGAGACGATGAGAGGTGAGATAGAGCGACGAAGCGACTGAGAGACGGAGAGATGAAAGCTGTCACCAGTCCGAAAAAACAAGAACTAAAAACTGAAACCAAATTGTTGAACCACAAATATTCATAATAAAAACATCTATTAACATTCTTGTCACGCGTCACGCGTTACTCGTCACTTTTACACAATGTTAACCGAAAACTATTAACAATATCAATACTAATCCTTTAAAACTAAACAATCATGAAAAGAATCAGTACAATTATCCTGCTTATTGCATTTATTGCAGCAGGAAACGGATTTGCTCAGAGTCTTGAGGAGATCCTGAAAAGTCATGCAGAAATAATGGGATTTAACAAGCTTGCCGGTGCCAAGACCATCATCATAACCGGTAAAAGCCAGAGAGGGGAAAATGACAGCCCGTTCACCATTTACATCAAAGGTGAAAAATCCCGGTATGAGTCCGATTTTATGGGTAATAAAATGGTCAGGGCCCACGACGGTAAAACGGGTTGGATGAGGAATCCCCGCGATGGCAGTATCATGGAACTTGAAGGCAGACAGCTGGAACAAATGAGCCAGGCAACCCAGTTGGGTGGGATCCTGTACCAGTGGAAGGAGAAAAATTTCAAGATCGGATTGGAAGGAAAAGAAAAATTTGAAGGTACTGATGTATTTAAACTAAAGGTTACCAGGGAGGATGATGTGGTGACCTATGCCTATCTTGATTGCGAGAGCTATGTCCTCCTTAAGCAGACTTCAGTACGGGTTTTCCAGGGCAATGAATTTGAATCCACAACAGTATTCAGTAATTATCAGATGGTTGAGGGTGTAGCAGTGGCTTTTAATTCAGAGACAGCATCTGCCGGAGGTGGTGGCCAGGGCAGAGGTGGCAGAGGTATGGGTGGAACGCAGGTCATTGAGAAGGTCGAATTCAACAAACCCATCGATGATGCATTGTTTAAAAGACCGGAAAAATAAGCTATCTTTCGGTTCCAGTTGCAAATCCAACCATACATACTTACCCATGAAAAGAATTACTCATTTCATCAGCCGGTCAGGAGTTCTCCTCGTACCGGTTGTTTTTTTGTTCGTGTACCCACTGAAAGGACAGGAGGGTGTAACTATTGACAGCTATACTTTTGGGGCAATCGATGCCAGGCACATTGGCCCGGCACGAATGAGCGGTAGAATTACCTCACTCGATGCCCTGTTTGATGACTACCGCCTTGTTTATGTTGGAACAGCCGGTGGTGGCATATGGAAGAGCACGAATGCAGGTGTGACCTTTAAACCGGTATTTGATGATTACAATCAGTGTATCGGAGCCATCGCAATTGATCAGCATCATCCCGACATAGTCTGGGCAGGTACAGGAGAACCATGGACCCGGAATTCCATTTCTGTTGGCGATGGGATCTACAAAACAACCGATGGCGGGGAATCCTGGAGTAAGATGGGCCTGGAAAATACCGAGCGGATCGGGAGAATTGAAATTCACCCGGAGAATCCGGACATTGTTTATGTTGCCGCTCTCGGACATCTGTGGAATGAAAACGAGGAGAGAGGTGTATATAAAACTACCAACGGTGGAGAAACCTGGGAAAAAATATTGTACGTTGATAAAAATACAGGGTGCTCGGATATCTCAATGGATCCCGAAAATCCGGATATTTTGCATGCAGCCATGTGGGATTTCAGGAGGCAACCGTATACCTTCCGTTCAGGTGGCCCGGGAAGTGGATTGTATAAAACTGCGAATGGCGGGAAATCATGGGAGAAGCTTACAAATGACCTGCCGGCAGATACCCTGGGAAGGATCTCTGTTGACGTTTCACCCGCTGATCCGAATGTTGTTTATGCAGTGATTGAATGTGATTCAACAGGATTGTACCGTACAAATGATAAAGGAGAAACCTGGGAACGGATGACAACCGCTTCAACAATTGGTGAAAGACCCTTTTATTTTAATCTAATACTGGCAGATCCAAATAATCCGAATAAACTTTTTAAACCTGGCCTTAATCTGAACATTACCACTGATGGTGGAAAGAATTTTGAACGGTCAGGTGGATTCCATTCCGATGTTCATGCGATCTGGGTTAGTAAACGGGATACCAATTTTATTTACCTCGGAACGGATGGCGGAGTGTATGTTTCTCATGACCTGGGTGGAACCTGGAGGATCATGCGAAACCTTCCAGTATCTCAATTTTACCATGTCAGCGCTGACATGAAAATTCCGTATAATGTATACGGTGGTCTGCAGGATAATGGAAGCTGGATGGGGCCTTCTGCAGGTCCGGGCGGTATAAAGAACGGGGACTGGGATAACGTGGGAGGAGGAGATGGATTTTATGTCTTCCCGGATAGACTGGATGAGAATATCGTATACTACCAATCCCAGGGAGGGAATATACAACGCCTCTACCTTAATTCACGGGAAACGAAAAACATCAAACCTGAAAAAGATGAAAATACCGAAGATCTGAGGTTTAACTGGAATACTCCGGTAAGCTTCAGTAAAGATGGTAAAACCATGTATGTAGGATCTCAATATCTTTTCAGATCTAAAGACAGGGGTGATACCTGGGAGAGAATTTCTCCGGATCTGACGACAGACGATCCGGAAAAACAGAAGCAAAAAGAATCCGGTGGTGTAACCATTGATAATACAGGTGCAGAGAATCATTGTACCATCATGACCATTCATGAATCCCCGGTCGATCCAAAAATTATCTGGGTTGGTACTGATGATGGAAACATCCAGGTTACCACGGATGGTGGAAAGAAATGGAAAAATGTGGTTTCCAAATTACCCGGACTGCCGTCCAGTACATGGTGTTCATACGTTTATGCAGATCCGTTTGATAAGAATACCGCTTATGCAACATTTGACGGTCACCGGAATGGCGATATGAAACCATACGTTTTTATGACCCGGGATATGGGTAAATCATGGCAATCACTTGTAGATGGGAATATTACCGGGTATTGTCATGTAATAATGTCAGACCCGGTGAATACGAAACTTCTTTTCCTGGGTACGGAAACGGGACTTTTCATCTCTATTGACCAGGGTAAAGCATGGTCGAAATTTACCGGGAATATGCCGGATGTGGCAATCCGGGATATGTATATACACCCCAGAGACCATGATCTGATACTCGCATCACATGGAAGGGGTATTATCATCATTGACGATATCACCCCCCTGAGAAACCTAAAACATGAGATGGTGGATCAGGATATCGTATTTCTGCTGTCCAGACCTTTCACGGTTAGAAATTTTGGTTATCAGCAGGAATATGGTGGGAGTGATGAATTTGTGGGACCGAATCCCGGACAATCCGGTATCATTTCCTATTACCTGAAAAAACGGCATATTTTTGGAGACATGTATCTTGAAGTCTATGATGACCAGGAAGAACTGATAAACACACTGGTAGCCGGGAAGCGAAGAGGAATTAACCGGGTTCCGCTGAGCATCAGAAAAAAAGCACCTCCTATCGGAGAAATGAGAAGCAGGTCATTCAGATCCTTCGGAGCCATGCAGGGACCTGCAATGCCGGCAGGTGAATACACCATTGTTATTGTGAAAGAGGATACCCGTGTCAGGGGAACTTTTACCCTGCTGGATGATCCCCAATCACCCCATTCACCGGAGGACAGGCAATTGCAGCGACAAACCGCCAATAAAGCCTATGATATGCTTATAAATCTTGATTTCCTCGATAAACGAATTAAAAAGCTGGTCGATGACGGAAAGGCTATTTCAGGAGAATTGAAAGATACCGTGCTGGTATCCCAAATAAAACGGTTCAACGAAACATTGGGTGCAATGCGGGACTCTCTCTATGTCTCTTCATCAGGGGAATCCTTTACCGGGGAAAAGAGATTGAGGGAGAAGTTAGTTGAGATCTACTCCGATGTCAACTCCTATATGGGAAAACCCACCTCATTCCAGGTTAGTGGGTTAGACAAACTCAATGTTGAGCTCAGGAAATGCGAAAAGGAACTGACAGATATCTCAGAGATCGAGCTGGTGAGGTTAAACCAGTTGCTTGAGGTAGCGGGAGCAAGGCCCCTGAAAATCATGACTCGTGAGGAGTACGAAAAGGAAAACAAATAGTAGATAAATTCCGGTAGATAATTGATCCAATACAGAGTAAAATCAGTATTTCGCCAATAATAAACATTCCCCATGCAAAACGGGCAGGAACGTATGTGGTGATGACACGCTGGAATTCAAGATTTTTAGCTAAATGGAGTATATCCGAAAGGAAACCTCCCCGGATCAGTATAAGGCTGTAATCTCTGATGAATGAAAGGAAAATGATAAAAGCTCCTGAAAGAAGAAAGATCCATTCACCGGTTTTAAGCTTCAGAGAAGCTATTTTTTCTGAGGGATAACTGGTTACCAGGGCAAAACAGATCATGGTCAGGGAACAGATGAGCGGGGCAAGAACCGGTCCGACCCAGGTTACTGGAATGAGAAACAGGAGATCCCAGGTTAACAGGGATGTCGGCCAATTCAGGAAGAGCTTCAGTGCGACATAATAAAAGATATCCCATACCCCAAAAAGGTAAAGGAAAAATCCGAATTTCTGCAGGGGAGTTCTTCCGGCAATCAGTCCGACAGTTACCAGCATGACCAGTGTTGAGAATTCCCTCACCAGCTCAATGACAAGTAGCTTTACATCAAAGGTTTGGAGGGGGAACTCAAAACCAGCGGGATAGTACAATTCACGGAGGTAAACCACTACGATTGCTTCCAGGAATCCCATAAAGAGGGCGAAGATCCCGGTGATCAGGAGCCGGCGGGAGAAGTCAGATAATGTATGTTGCATTTAGTAAGTGTGTTATACCAGTTTAAAACAGCCGTAAAATCGGTTCACTTTTTATCCTTTTTTGCTTTTCCTGTCATTGGAACGAACCGGACAGGGTACTGGGACTGCTTTTTCAGATTTCCATTTTCATCTTTTGCCACCACGATCAGGTTCTGAACCCGGTCTTCTGCACCAAGCGGGATAACAATTTTGCCCCCGGGTTTTAACTGCCTGATCAGCGGGGGAGGTATTTCTTCCGGTGCACAGGTTACAATGATCCCATCGAACGGAGCATACTCTTCCCATCCTTCATAGCCATCACCGATCTTTACCCGGATGGTGTGATATCCAAGCTCTTTAAATCGTTCAATCGCTTGTTCGCCCAACTTTTCAATAATCTCAATACTAAACACATACGGGGTTAGTTCTGACAGGACAGCTGCCTGATATCCGCTTCCGGTGCCAATTTCCAGGATCTTATCACCCGCTTCGATTTCAAGCAACTCTGTCATGTGAGCAACAATAATGGGTTGTGAGATCGTTTGCCCCATACCAATGGATAGGGGATAATTCCCATAAGCACTGGATTGGTATTCCCGCGGAACAAACCGGTGTCTTGGAACAGCTTTCATCGCCTCCAGGACACGAACATCCTTTACCGGATTATAATAAGAATGTTGGATGTCCCGGACAACCATTTTTTCCCTCTCCGCTTTTCGTTCAGAAAATCTCGGCCGGTTCCATTTCAGGGTGTCGGCAAGGGAATCTGTGACGAATGTTCTCTCTTTCAGGGAGGTTTTTTCCCTGGAACTATGGCATGCACACGTTATCAACAAAGAGAGCATAAACAGGATCTTCAGCATGGGTAAAGGTTTTAATGAAACGTTGGTGCTCAGTCAATTCTTCTGTCCGAGGAAGTTATAAAAAAGATAGCAATTTGTCAATTTTTTTCATCGTCAGAATGATAGTGAGAATAGTCGGGTTTTTATTGGTGGTTTATTCATTTCATCCTATTTTTACTGAATAGGAAACATTGATAGTAAGTTCCGGTTATATGCAGTTTCTTGGTTATGATATTGGCAGTTCATCGATAAAAGCTTCCCTGTTTGATCTGGAATCAGGTACCATCTCTTCAACTGTTTATGCTCCTGAAACCGAAATGGAGATTATGGCAAAAAAGCCCGGATGGGCAGAACAGGATCCCGACCTCTGGTGGAATTATCTGGTTGAAGCAACCCGGAAACTGACATCAAACGGTAATGTTAACACAGATCAGATCAAGGCAATAGGGATCTCCTATCAGATGCATGGTCTTGTTGCAGTTGACCGGGATCTCAATCTGATCCGGCCCTCTATTATTTGGTGTGACAGTCGGGCGGTAGGCATAGGAGACCGTGCTTTTCAGGAGATTGGTGCTGAGAATTGCTTCTCAACGTTATTGAATTCTCCCGGTAATTTCACCGCATCGAAACTCAAATGGGTTCAGATGAATGAGCCCGATCATTACAAAAGAATATACAAAATCATGCTCCCGGGGGACTATATTGCCATGCGTCTCACCGGAGAGGTAAAGAGTACCGTTTCCGGTTTATCAGAGGGGATATTCTGGGATTTTCACCGGAACAGGCTTGCCGGAATGGTAATGGACCATTTTGGGTTTGATGGTGAGATGATCCCGGAAATTGTACCCACCTTTTCATATCAGGGTGCATTGCTGCAGTCTGTTGCCCGTGAATTGGGTTTGCCGCCGGGAATTCCGGTTACTTACAGGGCAGGAGATCAGCCAAATAATGCATTTTCCCTGCATGTACTCAACCCGGGAGAAGTTGCTGCGACAGCCGGAACTTCGGGTGTTGTATATGGTATAAGTGATGCGTTGAAGTATGATGAACAATCAAGAGTAAACAGTTTTGCCCATGTCAATCATTCTGAGAAGAACCGTCGCATTGGCGTACTGCTCTGTATCAATGGGGCAGGCATTCTCAATTCCTGGATGAAACGGCTGATTGGACCGGGAGAATTTTCGTATGATAGAATGAATCAACTGGCAGCAGAAATCCCGATTGGCTCAGGAGGAGTTACCATCCTGCCATTTGGAAACGGTGCCGAACGCATGCTTGGTAACCGGGAACCCGGAAGCATCATCAGTCACCTGAATTTCAATATCCACGATCGAAGGCACCTTCTGCGAGCGGTCCAGGAAGGAGTTGTCTTTTCTTTCCGCTATGGAATGGAAATAATGGAACGCGTGGGTATTCGGGTGAACGTGATCCGTGCCGGAATGGCAAACATGTTCCTAAGTCCGGTTTTCCAGGAAGCACTGGCAGCTACAATTAATTCAAAAATCGAACTGTTCAATACAGATGGATCTGCCGGAGCTGCCAGAGGAGCCGCTGTGGGAGCCGGTTTGGCAACACTGGATGAGGCGTTTGCCGGTCTTGAGAAAATCCGTGAGGTGTCTGTGGATAAAACGAAAAAACAGCAATATGAAGAGTCTTATCATTGTTGGAGAAACGATCTGCTCATGCATTTAAAATAAATAATCATGAAGAACTACCTAATTGGAAACCGGGAATTTTTCCCGGAAATCGGAAAAATTGAATTTGAAGGAAAGGAATCGAAAAATCCCCTTGCCTTCAAATGGTACAACGAGAGCCAGGTGGTAAATGGAAAATCGATGAAGGACCATCTGCGATTTGCCGTTGCCTACTGGCATTCGTTCTGTGGAACAGGCAATGACCCCTTCGGACCGGGAACAAAGAATTATCCATGGGATGAAGGAAACGATCCGTTGGTAAAAGCAGAACAGAAGATGGATGCCGCTTTTGAACTGATAACGAAACTTGGTGTTCCCTACTATTGTTTCCACGATTTTGACCTGGTGGAGGAGGGAGATTCCATCCAGGAGTCAGAAAAAAGACTTGAAAAAATGGTGGCTTATGCAAAAGAGAAACAGGATGCTTCCGGTGTGAAGCTGTTGTGGGGAACAGCCAATGTTTTTTCTCATCCGAGATACATGAACGGGGCTTCCACCAATCCCGATTTTAACGTTGTTGCCTGGGCAGGAACACAGGTGAAGAATGCCCTGGATGCAACCATTGCACTGGGGGGAGAAAACTATGTCTTCTGGGGAGGCCGGGAAGGGTATATGTCATTGCTGAACACCAATACCAAACGGGAAAAGGAACACATGGCAATGTTCCTGCATATGGCAAGGGATTATGCACGAATGCAGGGATTTAAAGGAACCTTCCTGATTGAACCCAAACCGATGGAACCGACGAAACACCAGTACGATTACGATGCAGAAACGGTCATTGGATTTCTGAGGTATTTCGGGCTGGATCAGGATTTTAAGCTGAATATTGAGGTAAACCATGCTACGCTTGCAGGCCATACCTTTCAACATGACCTCCAGATGGCTGCAGATGCCGGATTGCTCGGAAGTATCGATGCAAACCGGGGTGATTACCAGAATGGTTGGGATACCGATCAGTTTCCTTTGAACCTTTATGAAATCGTTGAAGCGATGCTGGTTATCCTCGAATACGGAGGGTTCTCTTCCGGCGGGATAAATTTCGATGCCAAAACACGGCGTAATTCAACCGATCTGGAAGATCTGTTTATTGCCCACATTTCCGCCATGGATGTTTTTGCCAGATCACTGCTTATAGCCGATACAATGCTTCAGGATTCCCCGTATAAGGAGTGGAGAAAAAGAAGGTATGCCTCCTTCGATTCGGGAACGGGAGCTGCTTTTGAGATAGGAGACCTTTCGCTGGAAAAACTGAGACAACATGCCCTGGAGACCGGAAAACCCGAACAAATCAGCGGTAAACAAGAGTTGTACGAACAGTTGATAAACCTCTACCTGTAAGGATAAATTGTAAGATACAGGTAACAATCCAACATCATATGAAAAGATCAACGATTACCATTCTTATTGTCTTTTTTACCATGCCAATCCTGCTTCATGCACAGAATGGATGGAGGGACCTGTTTAATGGAAAAGACCTTCAGGGATGGGAACAGCTGAATGGCACAGCCAGGTATTTTGTTGAGAACGGGGATCTTGTCGGTGAAACCGTTCTCGGGTCTCCGAACAGTTTTTTGTGTACGATGGATCATTATGGAGATTTTATCCTGGAATTCGAGGTGAAGCTTGAAGCACCGATTAACTCCGGTGTGCAGATCAGGAGTCAAGACATTTCATCCTTCATGAATTTTGGTGGCAAAGTGCATGGATGCCAGGTCGAGATTGATCCTTTAGAGAGAGCATGGTCGGGAGGGATCTATGATGAATCACGCAGGGGATGGCTCTATAATCTGGAGAGGAATCCAGAGGGACGGGAAGCTTTTAAGATGGGGGAGTGGAACCACTTCCGCGTGGAAGCCATCGGAAATTCCATACGAACCTGGGTGAACGGAGTGCAATGTGCAGACCTGGTCGATGACATGACTCCTTCCGGTTTGATCGGACTGCAGGTCCACAGTATCGGCAAAAAAGAGGAAGAGGGTAAGAAAATACGGTGGCGAAATATCCGGATCATGACTGAAGATCTTGAGTTACACCGTTCAGAAACCAACCCGGAGGTGCCGGAGATCAGTTACCTGAATAATCGTTTGACTGAACGGGAGGTTGAGGAGGGCTGGAAACTGCTATGGGATGGGAAAACCATGAACGGATGGAAGAATGCTTTGTCGGATCAGCCACCGGAAGAGGACTGGACAATCAGCGATGGCATATTAACGGTACATCCCGCTGGGGAGGCAGATATCGTGACCGAAGATTCATTCCGTAATTTTGTCCTTGAGCTTGATTTCAGCATTACCCGGGGCGCAAACAGCGGTATAAAATATTTTATCAATCCCGGATTTTATGGTGGTAATGGACACACCATTGGGTGTGAATTTCAAATACTGGATGACAAAAACCACCCTGATGCCTCTCAGGGAATAGGGGGAAACCGTACACTTGGCGCCCTGTATGATCTGATCCCGGCTGTACCCGAAAAACGAATAGCCAATA
>Ga0315547_1001208_pt1 | contig 21136 bp, 25 predicted proteins | sample SalMarSW160240MG_2_FD_202542 | JGI IMG/M metagenome (GOLD analysis project Ga0315547, IMG submission 202542) | Salt marsh sediment microbial communities from the Plum Island Ecosystem LTER, Massachusetts, United States - Salt Marsh Sediment SW1601-240 ...
TTCACAGGAAAGGCAATAAGTCGGAGGGCGTTGGTGATGAGTTTACCCATGTTGAAACGATTGCTCCGAATCAGATATGGGACTATGCTCGTAACCAGCTTAACATTGATCCAGAGAAGAAAAACTGGAAGCCATTTAATTACCCAGAGATTTTCAAGCCACTGACAAATGACCAGTTGATGCAGATTGTCGGTAGTGGCGGAGCAGAAGTTGATAATGGTCAGTCTAGCCAGGGCCAACAGAGTTTCGATCAGGCAGGTAATAACAACAGTGGCGCATCTCAACCTGCTGTCGATCCGGCAGGTGGAGATGAAGATGTTCCATACTAAAGCCCCGTAGCCTAGCGGATTAGGCACAGGATTTCTAATCCTGCCAACGTGGGTTCGAGTCCCACCGGGGTTGTTGAGGTAGGCATGGCAAGAGGATCTTCTTGACCCGATGGGAAAAAACCGTTGTACCATTTTCTAGTTGTAACCAGTGGCAGCCCAGTGCCTTATAAACTGGGACCGATCACAGAGAAGATGAGAACGAAGAGAAAAAAGCAAGGGCACAGAGAGCGAGGATCAAGGAGATGCAGGTAATCGTTGATGGCTGGGCATGGCTGCCAACTGCTGATATAGATGCAGCCGCACTGATTAACATGAAAAAGAGATTGACCATCATGCCTAGAAAGGTGGTCGATTACTCGGAAGAAGAACCAAAGGAAATTCAGTTGTTTGATATGTCCAGGGACGGGTATATCGGGATACCGCGACAGTATTTCTTTCGGAACTCCAAGCAACAGCATGAAATTGATGACAGGATGGCGGATGGGTTTACCTTGGGAGATTTCCCCTGCCTTGCAAAACAAGAGGGGGATTACGCTGAACAAGGATTGGCGCTTGAAACGGTATTTAAGCATTTCTCTGATGGAGGAACAGGTGGGATCGTCCAAGCTGCTCCGGCCTGGGGAAAAACTGCGATGGCTCTGGCAATGATCCACAGACTGAAGCGAACAGCGCTAGTGGTCGTCAATCGTGAATTTTTGGCTAACCAGTGGATCAAGCGGATCAAGCAGTTCCTTCCAGATGCCGCAGTCGGCCGTATTCAGCAAGACACGTGCGATTATGAAGACAAGGACATCGTGATCGGGATGATTCACTCGCTGGCATCGACTGAGCGCACATACCCGGAAGAAATGTACAGATACTTTGGTACTGTTGTGTTCGATGAAGTGCATCGAGTACCGGCGTACACTTGGAGCAAGATTCCGCCGAAGTTCCCGGCCCGGTGCCGGATCGGACTCTCGGCTACTCCAAGACGGAAGGATGATGCCGACTCCGTTTTCTGGTGGCACGTAGGTCAAGTGGTTTTTAAGGGTAGGAAAGAGTCCATGAGGCCGCGACTGCGACGGGTCTTCACGCGCTGGATTCTCCCGCCTAACGTGAAGGACCAGAACCCTAAGATGCCCACCATTCTAAAAATGATGTCTGCCAATGCTGGCCGAAACAACCAGATAGTCAAGGAAATTGTCAGTGCTGCGTATGCACCAACCAGACGCAAGATACTGGTGTTGAGCCACCGTAGAGAACACCTGGACGGCCTCAAGGAAGACATTGAGAAGTTCTGCAACAACAACGGCAAGCCTGTGCCAATCTTGGATTACTACGTGGGTGGTCGGAAAGAAGAGGAACTTGATAAGGCGGAAGAGGCGCAGATCATTCTCGGGACTTACCAAATGGCTCAGGAAGCTCTGGACATACCTGCCATAGACAACGTGCACTTCACTACGCCGAAGGGCGACGTGGAGCAGGCGGTGGGTCGCATACAGCGTTTTTGTCGGCCAGAACTTGAGAAATGTAAGCGGCTGTGTCCATGGAGGGCTGGGCAATGCAAGGGGAAGCCACAGCCCGTTGTAACGGACTACGTTGATGATGATCCGGAATGCCGGGACATGCTCCTCTATCGGATGAAATATTACCAATGGATCAAGGCACTAGAGAAAGGACAGGAGTGATCGTCGGACGAGTCAAACTCTATACACTATGGTACTATTTCCTTGACAATTGCCTAACACTGCGATACTATAAAGAAAAGTGAAGTGAATTGGGCGTGAGGACAGGAAAATGAGTGAAGTAGAGTATTACGAGGGTTGGTGGGCCAAGAATCGGAAGTCGGTTCTGTCTAAACGGAAGGAACGCTACGAATCCGATTCAAGATATCGAGAGAAGGCCCGTGAGAGATCAAAGCATGCACGTGAACGTGCGATACAGGAGAAGAGCGACGCCATGGTCGTGCGTGTCCCTCGAATCCGACCACCGGAGGAAGTTTACCTGGCTGGCAGAAAAGTGCTGGCTTACGGAATTGAGATTCTTTCCAGGATCGTAGGCAAGAGTCGCGTGACTGTCTATTCATGGGAGCGCAAAGGGTGGCTACCAGGAACCATGATCAAGAGCAGTCGCGGCGAGAAGTTGTATACGGCAGGAATGATTCGCATTGTGGCTCAAGCGGTTGAGAAGTACAGCAAAAAGGGACTAAATCGCGGCAAGCGTCGCTTCAACGGTTTTCCAATGTTTGAGGAAATACAAGCTGGATGGGCTGCGCTAGCAAATGGCAGTCATAAGGATGATGATGTAGATCTTGGCGATTTGATCTCCGATACAGTCAGGATGCCATTGGTAATCACCACTGAAAAGATCAGTGTGAATGGTAATAGGGTGGATGTATACACCGTGGAGATGCTAGCCAGGGAAGTAGGACGCTCGAAGTACATGATTCCGGTGTGGGAATCAAAGTGCCTTATCCCGCCGTCCCCGATTAAAAACTCTCGAAATTGGAGGTTGTACACGGCTGAGATGATTATGGTGGTTAAGGCTATGATCAAGGATGCACTTCCGTCTTTGTTGAATCCGGATATTATATACAACAAGATCAGGGATGGATGGATTGATGTTGGAATTGAAGCCATGACGTTGAAAGAGTGGAAGAAAATACTTGCGGAAAAGGCAGCGGCAAAAGCAGCTAAGGGCCGCACGGAAATCGGACAACGAGGAGGATCCAGGGATCCTCAAGCCGCGCACATGAGTGCGCCGGAGGGCACAGAGCATGAACGATCAGAAGAAACCGGAATCAACGGAGGAAACGCAGGAGAAGACACCGGAGCAACTGGCTCTGGATCAGGCGGGGAAGTCTGACAACCCGGAATCCGTCGAACAGGAAGTAGCCGTCCGGTCGTGGTTCCATTTCGTAAAGAACCACAAAGGCAAGCCGGTCAAGGGAACAGAGAGGGACGAAGAGGAGCTTATCACCGTCCGTCAGTTCGTCACGCAGCCTGCGATCCTCAAGCGCGGGTATGGGCTCACAATCAACCTGGGAAACTTCGAGGCCGCTCGCCTGGATGTCGGGGTCTCGGTTCCTTGTTACCGAGAAGAAGTCGAGGAAGCAGATGCTTTTGCTTCCGAGTTCTGTGAGTCCAAGATTCAACACGAAGTAAAAGAATTGAACAAGAGCCGGAGTGGCTCTGGTTCGTGATCCCAAGGGAGCTTCAGTGAGTGACAAGAAAAATCCCCTGGAGGGGAAAGATACTCGTTTAAGCAAGTTGCATAATTTTGCTATGCTGGTTGATAAGAAGTATGGACGTGGATCCATTGGGACGGCGGATGAAAATCTTGTCCTGGATATGCCGCGAATCAGTCATGGCAGCATGGCTTTCGAGTATGCTCTCGGTGGTGGGATTCCCCGTGGACGAATTGTCATGTTCTACGGTAAGAAGTCAGGTGGCAAGACCACGAACGCCAAGCGTATTGTGGGTCAGGCACAGAAGCTCTGCCGTAACTGTTTCCGACCTGCGCACAATATGCAAGTCAAGTCAGTCATCGTGGAACGTGACGGAACCAAGCGTGAGATGTTCTATGCCGAAGCCGAGTGCGATTGTTACAAAGCCGGACTCTTTAAGCCGGAGCCGTACACGGTCATGGACGCCAAGGGTCACCCGCAAAGTGAGTCAAAGAGTGATTACAGTGCCAGGTTGAAGAAATACGAGAAGAATAGTTACGAGGAACTCATCTGTGCTTGGCTGGACACCGAGGGTACATACGACAAAGAATGGGCTGAACTGATGGGAGTAGATAACCGTCGAGTGAGCTACTATAGGCCAGAGACGGCAGAGGAAGCTATTGATGTATTTGATCCATGGGTACGTACCGGCGCGGTGGATCTCCTGGTACTCGACACGTTGGCCTTCCTGACGCCACGGGATGAGATCGAAAAAAGTTCAGAGGAATGGCAACAGGGTCTCCAAGCCAGATTGATTAATAAGTTTTGCGTTGATGGTGATGCTCGTGTTGTTACTCAGAGTGGTAGAGTAAAGCCGCTACGTGCTGTTGTCCCTGGAGATATGCTGAGGTGTCTGACCTCTGATAGAAGAGTGGTCTGGAGGCGAGTATCTGACATTTGGAGTAATGGAATCAAACCAGTTGTCCAAATCAACGATAAGCTACGTGTTACACCGGTTCATGAGGTTTCCTTGAAGTATGGATTGTCAAGGGAAAATTCAGAACAGTGTTGGGGACCTGCAAGTTCACTAGACATTGGCGATTCGATTGGCAGGGTTCGGAGATCACCACATAGTGGGACTAAGGAATTTGGTCCTGGTAGAGCAAGGCTTTTGGGGTATCTGTATGGTGATAGGTCATGGTGTAGGTATGGTGGTCCGTCTCTAGCCGCTTTTGATGATGATATCAAGGATGAAGTTAGTTCCATAGTTGAGCGAGAGTTTGGGTGTCTATTTAATACTAAGCACTGGGTGCTTGTAAAGGGATCTGAACTTAAGGGTGGAAGTGCTCGAAATCCTATTCGAGCGTGGCTTGCAGAGATTGGAGTTGATTTTGATACAAAGGCCAGGACTAAGGTTTTTCCAGAGTCGGTGTATGAATTGTCAGTTCATCAGCTTGCTGATTTAATTGGTGGGTTGTGGGGTGCGGACGGATGGCCTGCAACTGGCCATATAGGGTTGACTAGCACTTCATATAAGATGATCTGGCAGGTGTGGGATATATTACTTCGTCTTGGAATTTGGTCTGAGGTACATTACATGGAGGCGACTGACAGTTATCGTCTTGTGGTGTCTGGTAGCAACGTGGATCGGTTCAGATCTGTTGTCACAGTTACCGGCGAGAAAGGAGATCGAATTTCTGCTGTACAAGCTGGGAAAGGATGTTGTGCGCAGGACTGGATGACAGACGATGTTTTGAACGAGATCAAGAAATTGATTTCAGGAAGAGAGGTTGCAGAAATTCTTGGTTTACGGTCTAGCAGACCTACATATCCGGAGTGGAATAAGCCTGGTAGGATTAAGCTAGACAGGAGAGATGTTCAGAAACTCGCAGACGAAAAAGCTCCAAGTCTTCGAACGTTCACCGGAGATGATATTTGGTGGGAGAGATTTCATGAGACGAGTCAGTGTGGTTCGGTGGAGGTTTTTGATGTAGAGATGGAGTGGGATGATCAGGATGGAGAGCCGAATTTCGAGGTCAATGGGTACTTTGTTCATAATTGTCGGAAGGTGGCTTCAGCCATGTCTTCGTGCGCTCGGTTATACAATCGGGCTCCCACGCAAATCTGGTGCAACCAGGTGCGCATGAAGATTGGTCAATATGGTGGTGAGGTGATGCCGGGCGGGATGGGACAGGGATTTAGTACATCAATCGAAGTAAAATTCTTTCCCAAAAATCCAGAAATTGAACTGGTCAAAGCCGGGAACAAGGGCGAGGAAATTGCAGTTCCGCTCTGGGTTGACATCGCCTACAAAATTACAAAGAACAAGGTCGCGAGTGCCGGGGTCGAGGGTTTCTACCGCATGATGCTCTCCGACACGGATAATCGCAGGAAAGGCGATATTGTAGAAGACGATCAAGTATTCCGATGGGCTCAGTATTACGGCCTGATCAGCAAGACAGCAGACGATAAAAAGTGGGTCTACCGGGGAACTGAATACCGGACAAAGGGAGAGATCGATGAATTGGCCAAAAGCACACCGGAGGAAATGGCATGGCTGAAAAAGACGTTGCTGGATCTCCTGCTCCAGAGAGATTGATTTGTCCGGTATGCCACGAGAACGGTTTCGAGAGTTTGGTAACTCTCAGGAGCGAATCCCAAACGTACATGGAGTGTCTCCCATTTATAGGTGTTGGCAACAAACAACATATCCATGACTCCAATATTCGCAGCAAAGAGTACGAATGCAGCAGGGGGCATAGATGGGTGGAGCGGTCGAGCGGTACGTGTTGGTGTGGCTGGAAAGGGGAAGTTCTCGGACAAACCATGATCATTAGAAAGAGGTGAGGTGTCGTTTTGACAGAGCAATTGGATCTATATCAAGGAAAAGCCAGGCAGGCACGCTTACCACCACGAGAATACACCACTTCCCGGAAAGATGAGATCGATAGGCAGTTTGCAGGATTCCACGCAGAGAACCCCAAAATATGGGAGTTGTTTGTCAAATTCACGTTCCAAGTGATTGCGAGGAACTTAGCGCACTACTCGGCAGATGCAGTAGTTCATAGGATTAGATGGTTCACCAACATAGAAACGATGGGAGATCCATTCAAGATCAACAATAACTTTGTAACCTGTTACGCTAGGATGTTCCACCGTACATATCCAGAGCATTACGGATTCTTCGAATTACGGCAGCGAATCTCAGATCGCAAGGCTGCTACTGGAGATTGAAATGGGATTGTGTATAGAACCAGATGAGAACGGGCAAGGAATCAGCGTCGAGATCCGCCGTGAGTCTGTGCGTCTCGGTATCGACACCAGCGGCCTGGATGATGCAGACGTTTTTTGCTGTGACCATAGCGACTATCATGGCTGGAGCGTCGAGGTGGACAAGGCGTATCTCAGGAAGGTAATCTCGTTTTTTACCAAGCACCCGGAACACCTACTTGAACGTTGACATGGCTTGGTACATAGGTAACAATTGGAGCGCTTGTTAATGGAGTGACCATGCGAAAGTATATCCCACTGAAGGACATCCTTCTGCATGGCAGCCTCGCAACGGTCGCCATTATCTGTATGGTTTACGTTCTGATCACTAGCGATGGGAGATCGTCATGGTATCAAATCAGATAATTCTTCGTCAGAAGTCCAGCGTACCGGTTTTCGTATTTACCCATGGGGATCTGGACGGGTGGATGTGTGCGCTACTCGCCATAATCGCATACGGTTGGGACACCACTGTTCGATATTGCAACTACAACGACATTGCAGAAATAATCGGCAGGTTTCTGGATTCCGTAAAGGGAATGAAGACGAAGCCATTCGTCCTGATCACGGACATCTCTCCGCCGAAAGAAATCTGTGATCGCATCGACGCCATGGCCAAGGAAGGGATGTTTGCCGGTGCTCCCGATGGGAACGGCGTGGCATTGATTGATCACCATGATACGGTGGACTGGTTGGACGGTTACGGGTGGGCGATACTCGACACCAGCCTGTGTGGTGCCAAGCTTGTGTTCGATCTGATGGTCAAGAACCAGGATGTTCGCAAGCAGTTCGGCAACAAGGTGGGCGAGTACGGTGCACTGGTTGATGCTGTGGACGCGCATGACCGCTGGATTGAGAAGTCGCCACAGTGGCAGCGGGCGGAAGGTTTGGCGCTGCTCTCCAAGTTCATAGGCAAGCAGGAATTCATCAAGACGTTTTATGATGACCCGGAAGCGGATCAGAATCGGAAGTTCGGACCAACCATCATGTATCTCAAGAAAGCATTGGATGATTACGTTACAGGTGTGATCTCCAACCAGGCGAAGCCGGAGAACATGCACAAAGACAAGGCCGGGAATACCTATGCACTTTTGATTGCTGACCGGAACTCATCCGAGATTGGGAACACGCTCCTGAAACAGTTCAAGGATGTGGATTACGTTGTGGTCATCAATGCTCCCTACAGTAAGTGCGAGTTGCGTGCCCGAGAGAGCGGGAATGTTCACGTCGGAGAAATAGCCAAGGCCAAAGGTGGAGGTGGCCACAAGGCTGCTGCTGGATTCGAGACTCCAAGCATTAAGAACGCTTTGACGAGAACCGTGACGGCGATTTTCGCTAAAAAGAAAGAGGATCCGGACGTAACAACACAGGAAGGATTCGAGGAACATTTCTGGATATCCTGGCAGGAGAAGAGCGGGAGATCGGATACAGAGATGGAGCAGCTAAAGGAAGAATGCGGGTTAGTGTGTGTCCCATGTACATGTCAGGGTGATCATGAGATCGGTTGCACGGGCTGGAGAATGGAAACATCCATTGATAAGATTACAGAGAAACGTAGGCAGATATCCCAGGGGAGAAATCATGTCTGAGAAGAATCCTGAGAGCGAGTTCGTTGACCAACTTTCCGGAGGCCGTTATTTCCATCCAGTAAGCTTGACGCTCGACTTGGACACGCTTGCGGTGGATTATAAGGGATGGGAAGGCCATGATCGCATGGAGGGTTCTATCGAACTCCTGACAATGCTTCCCTACGCCATTACCGAGTTACGGGTGGCCCGCGATCTGATCGTGGCTATGAAACAAGAGAAACGCGAGCAAGACGAGTATCATTCTCTGTGCCGTAAGGTGGTCCAGGAGGCTCTCGGTGGCGATCAGCAATCAGACGAACATTGGGAATTTGCCGACTTCGCCAAGGATATCCAGGCCGTTAGACACGAACGGGATAAGTATAAATTGGACGTTGATGAGTTCGGAAAAAAGCGATGCCATAAAATAATCAATCAATACGAAGAACTCGCCAGTATTTTTGTGGCTCCTGCTTCACCAGTGTCCACACACGCGACCATTATGGAAGTAGCCAGAAAGATGAAGTCACGTGCTGAAATCGGTGATCTTCACATCTCAGGTAAATGAGCGATACAGAAAAATGCCACGTATGTGGCGCACCGGCAACAAAGACGTGCCCTGTAAGGGACGAAATGGGTCCATGCAATCTACCACTCTGCGACATTCATGACCGGTGCCAGTATCACGGTGGGTTTGTTGAGCGGGAAGCAGACACGAGGGAGTTTCACGAAAGGGAATCGCTAGAGAAACCTGATCGGCCGCTGTCAACTTCGATGGGCACTTCAATTGCAGAGATCAAACAGCGGTGGAGTGGAATTGCCTGGAAGCGGAGTAAATACGTACCTAAACCAGGAAGCCCACCGAAGTCTCATCCCGAGTTGCGGAAGTTACGAGAACAGTCATACAGGACTATTCGTGGTGGAGGAACCTATGGGACACCACAGGGCAAGGCTATCGGTCGATTCGATGTTTGGACCAAGCCCGCATTCATCGAGATGGTCTTACAGGCCCCTGTTGATATCCAGGCCATACTGAGTAAGATTGACGAACTTGGTGGCGTGGAGGCAAAGACATTAAAGGCCAAGCTCGATCACGTGAAAACGCACCGAGATGCACTCCTGGAGGTAATCCAGGACATTGCCAACTTGGTAGGTCAGAAGGAACAGAGCGGGGATATGCTGATAGCCAGCATTCGTAAGTTGGTTGAGCGGGATAAGCTAAAACTGACGATTTCATGATGAAAAGTCTTGACTCCGGAGGGTTGTCCAAGTAGGCTTTTTCTGATTGACAGTGGCAGCCCATTGTCTTACGAGCCGGGACGGACGGACTAACAAGCAGGGACCAGATGGAACGCGCAGCCCCCAGGCCAATGGTACTTGATCCCGACTATCGAGCGGGAAAGACACGTTCATTCCGTCAGGAAGAACGTGTGGCCAGCAAACTCGGTGGCAAGCGGCAGCGAGGTTCAGGATCGTTACCACTCAGACGTGGTGACGCTAAGAGTCGTGAAGGACTTGGCACGGAGTTATTGGTTGAGTGCAAAGAGACGCAGAAACGTTCAATGAGGATTGAGGGAAAATGGCTAGAACGAATCAACAGAGAGGCACTGGAAGCGGGGAAGGAACCGGCTCTGAGCATCGAAATCGGGGGACTGAACCAGGTAACCCCGAGAGATTGGACAATGATTCCAACCGAGCTTCTAAGGCAACTGCTAAGGTAAAGAGAAAGCCAGCAGGAAAGCCGGGGCAGCTAGGGCAGCAGTCTGGCGCAGAGTCTACAAAACCACAAGAGCAGCCTGCACAAAAGTCAGAAACAGAACCCAAGCAGAATGAAAAAGATCCATTCGAGGAAGCTCCGTGGAGGAATGTTGCCGAAGAACAGGCCAATAAACTAATAGCGGCCTTCAGTAAGAACAGGAAGCCGATAACTGAGCGCGAGTTTCAGAACGACAGAATGGTGCAAGTCGAACTTGATAAGTTGATCATTAGGGCGATGGACAGACTGATTGCCAAGGGTTTGAAATCACCAGCAATTACCCTGTCGATTGCGTATTTGTTCATGGAACACGAAAAAGAGCCGACGGAGGAACAGGACTGGGCGCGTAGGATCGTTGGTTACAGGGTAGCTGATACAGCAGCGTTGCTTTCGCAATTCAGATGGTGGAAGCGGATGATAGATGATGGGACCGACCCGGATACACCGCTGGGACAACCATTGTCACTTGCCGAATACCAACGAGGTGGATTAAAACCGAGAGCTACCATTGGGCAGAGGCACGATTTCTGTAGGAGAGAGTTGGCCATGCGTGGGCTGATAAAGCATCAGAGGAAACCGAAGAAGACGGATGATCTGGAAAGTTCTTAACAATGGTAGCCCGGCACCCTGAAGCCGGTGACGATGAGAATTGCTAGGGTCTGAGCGAAGAAAGTGAGGGAATCTATGGCACAGGTAAGGGTAGTAGAAAACAAATGTCTGGTTTGTGGAACCGTGTTCGAAGACAACGAGGTTGTCATGTTCGTCAGCCTCGCGGGGAAGGACGACTCGGGTCAATATATCGACTGTGAGAACCAGGAACCACGCGGCGGTATCCATAAGCGTTGCTTCAATGATCGTGTCAAGATAGTTGAGGTTACAGCCTGATGGGTGTGGGTATGTTCGGATCATCGTGTAGCGAAGATACCCCGACAGCGAAACCGCTGCCGGGTAATCCGAACAAGTTCAGGTTCGAGATCACCAGATACGAGTTGGTCGGCAAGGTGGCTGTGATTATGGTGCACTACCCGGACTGTACCAACTACGGCGGTAATAAAATTCTTGTCTTTGACGATGAGGATGCACTCAAGCGGTCAATCAGCGATAAGGAACTTGATCCACACTTCTTGGAGTCGAATACATCTATGGTTGCAAGATTTGCGCCCACTGATCGTGGGTGGGGTTTGGCAATCAGGTTTGCCCATCAGCTAAGATTTGCTGATCCGAAAGGGACATGATGCCTTGGAAGAAAACCAAGCATAATGAGTGGGAACTGGAGGGCCGTGGTCGGGTAAGGCGTAATGATCACAGCGGATCGTACATAGCCTTCATTCCGAGAACCGGTTACGAGGTGAACCACGGACCGTTTACGAGATTGAAGGACGCGAAGCAGGCCGTGGTGGACGCTACACGCAAGAGGGGAAAACATGAGTAAGAAATCTGTCAAGAGAGTATTTCTGCCGCTAGATCCAGACGTGCAGCCAAGAGTCACGAAGATGATCTTGGAGTCGGATCGGATTGTGGTTGAGGCAGAGATGCCGATGAAAGAAGACAGCCCGATGCTGGGCAGGATAATGAGCGGGATCCCGGTCAACATGTCTATGGTCGGACTGGCTACAGTGAAGGACATCGAGTTGAGTTGGTTGAAGCGAGTTTGGCGGTGGATTATGACGAAGGTGTTTCGTCGTAAGCTGAAAAAGAAACCGCAGATGGTCGTTGACTTACAGGCAACACACTTGGAGTTCGACTTGAGCAACTCGTACCGGAATTTAAGTAAGCCTCAAATTGGAGATGAGCATGACGTTCAAGAAGATAACCAATCAGTTACGGACGTTGCTTGACAGCGTTGGTGCCATGGACTCCGGAGCAGTACGAGAGTTCGTACAGGACAAGACTGGATTTTGGTGGCATTCGCAAAACCTCAATGACCAATACGGTCTAAACGGTTCCATGTGGATGCAGGGTCGTGCGTGGTTGCACCACGTGAGTGATTTCTCCATTGGTCAGGAATGGAAACTCAAGAGCAATTCATGTGGGATTGGTATGAAGCTGGATTCTGGCGAGAACCAGATTGCATTTCACGTCTGTTTTCCGCCGATAGCTTTGTACACCACCTACACGCTCCCATACCAATACCACAGGTATCTGGAATGGTTGCTCCATGGTGAATACGAACGGGATACGTATGTCAGTATCCACGATTGGGCCATCTTGGTAAATCTATGGCGCGACGATTCTTCCTGGACAAATAACAAGACGTTTCTGGAACAACGTTACTGGAGTATGAACTTCCTGAATTTACTTTTTGGTAAGTGGAAGTATACCGAGCGCACGGTTGAGGAACGCGATGTGGTGATCCCGATGCCGGAAGGTAACTACCCGGCCAAGGTCAAGATATTCGAGTCCGCCTGGAAGCGCCCGCGCTGGTTTCCACAGAAAATGATTCGAGCCAGTGTGGACATCAAGGACGATCAGTTAATTCCGTTCCCCGGAAAGGGCGAGAACTCATGGGATTGTGGGATGGATGGGTTGCGGGGGATGACGTGTCCAGAAAAGACGGTCGAGGCTGCTATAGGTGCGGTAGTCGGCAGTGTTCTGCGTTCTCGCCGTAGGTATGGTGGGATTGGCTGGAGACCGGATCCGAGCGACATACCAACAATCGTTGAGCCACAGTTGGTTGCCATGACCGAGGGACAGGCATGACAACCTGGCGATTTGACAGGTTGGCTCCCCGTGGTCCGGTATACGAACATGATTGCGCTGAGTGTTTGTATCTAGGTACGGCGTATCTGGACGAACAACACTTCGATTTCTACCGTTGCATAAAAGGAAAGGAAGAGGGAGGGATAGTAGTCCCGTGGGCTTCGTTTATCGCACGGTACGGGCTGAATGAGAACTACATTTCCATTCCCGAATTCATTGCCGAAGGGATCGGTGCGCTCAAGTGCCCATCCAGTAAGGTGTACAGTTACCTGGAGAAGATTGTTGCAGTTTACGATAGTGACAGTGTGGCCCCAGATGGTACTTTTGGGGTATCCCAGAACCAGGACATGAACAGCGTAGGTGTCGTACCGTCGCCGTTATTGACTTACAATGAGGAACGTGCTCTCAGTGCTGCGATTCGGGAAGTGTGGCCCAGCATAATTTACCAGGCGATCACTCCTGGCTTTATGGCTCAGATTATGGAAATAATCTTCGCCAAGCTCATGCACATCAAACAGTCTGGTGGAAAGGCATGGCTGGATGAATACGCCTTTGGAGATTTCGATGAACCAACGGCAATTGGAAACGGTAGCTAGACAGCTTGTCGATACCATCTTGGTGACGGTGGCTTTGGAGGATTCCGGGGCGAGAGTCGTGAGTGCGGAAGTCATGGGCGACGGCAGTTTGCATGTCGAGGCCGAAATAGTGAAACCGGTTCGAGTGGATCGTATCGAGTTGAAGTTAAAAGTTGCGGAGAGAGGAAAAGTTGATGACGAGAAAGTACGCACAAAGCACGTCTGTTCCAATACACCGGTCACAAACGGAGATTAACAAGCTGTTGTACAATTGGGGTGCGGAAGGCGCTCAGTGGACGGATAATTGGAGCGCCGATCCGCCGATGGTGACACTCAAGTTCATCTGGAAATGGACCGACAAGAAAGGCATGACTCATCCCCTAGCGGCTAGATTCGATCTGGTTTGTGATATGGATGGGATCGTAGAAGATTCAACACTCTCCAATGGTGACATCTCCGAATCCAGGATGGAAAAGAATATAGATCAATGGAAGCGCACCGCTCACCGGTTGCTCCTGGTTTGGCTCAAGGCATCTTTCAATGCGGTGGACGCCGGGATGATTGATGCGGCTCAGGTCTTCATGCCATTTCTGGAAACGGTTGATGGAAAGATCCTTGGCAAGTACGTGGCTGAAAATCTTGGACACATACCTGCTATTACGGCTCAAAAACTTCTTACCGATGGAGGATAAGTCATGTCTAATGATATGATGGTTGTAGCTCGTAGTCCAAAAGAACTTGAGGTGGCACAGGGGCGATTGATTCTGTGGGCTGGAACTAATCTTGAGAAAGCCAGAGAGGAACTGGCCGACGTGCAGAAGAATTTTGAAATCTCTCAGCGGAATAAGTGGCGTTCCGGGCCGTGGAAGAACAGAATTCCCCATCTCAAGAAATTGATGAACTACTACGAGAAGATCAGGGCGGCATTGGAAGCTGGATATTATGTTGTACCGGACTTCCCTATTGATGTATTCGCCATTCGGACTTCCAGGAAAAATCCACACAAGAACATAGCGCATAGTAGATCCCCCTGGGATCTGAGAATCCAGGAACAGAAGACGGATTCACCGCCATTAGGTGAGGGAAGATTCGTTGACCCGACCACTTTAGATGAGACGTGGAAAACCGAACAAGGAAGGCGAGACGTGCTTCGATCATCCGTACCAAGGTGGTTGTTGTAACTCATGTTGGGCGCGGAGCATGGCCCAGCGGTATCTGGATTCACAGAAGACGCAACAGGAGAGCGGGGAATAATATGGGTTTAGGAAATATCGTTGGCGACATACGCAAAAGCAAGTCGTCCTCGTTAGTGTTTAGTTTTCTGCGAGATAAGTTTTGCAAGATCGAGAAGACCTACCCGATGAAGGCAGAAGATTGGATCCGGGTGTCGCACTTTCCAGTTATGTGTCCACGAGAAGAGGTCATCTGCGCGAGGGAAGGTGTTGTTCGGGAGCGTCGGATCACCGAGGATAATGAGTGGTTTTTTGGTGTTGGACACGCATTCCATTATCTTTTTCAAAGTAGGTTCCTGGGTCCACATGGCGCTTTGCTCGGACAATGGATGTGCACGACTTGTGGAAAGAGGTACGGTGGCCCCGGAGATATGAGAACTAAGCATCCAGGAGAATGTGATTGCGGCGCACGTGATTTCATTCTAAGAGAGGATACCGTAGAAAACTACGAGTTCAAAATAATCGGGCACTATGACGGTGTTATCCAAATACCAGGCAAAGAATCTGTAGCGATTGTCGATTTCAAATCAACTAACAAATTCCATTTCATGCGCATAAAAGATCGTCCAATAGCCAATCATGTTCTACAACTCAACCTATACATGTGGCTTACCGGCTTCAGACATGGAGTGCTGGTCTATATCAACAAACAAGAGTTGAAGTTGCAGGACGCCATCCGTGAATTCTGGATAGAGTACGATGAGAGGATGATTGCCGATGCCCAAGAAAAAATTCAAGCGCTCAAAGAAGGTCTTGACGGTGGCCCTATGCCAGCAAGAATTTGCGCTTCTCGGAATGCAAAGCGAGCCGTGGGCTGTAAAACCAAAGCCAGGTGTTTCTTGTCGGATAATGGGTATTGATCCGAGTGTAACGTCTACCGGAATCGAAGTGCTTGACGAACACGCGAAGAGGTTGTATGGTGCCGTGGTCGGTTACGAGTTGGAACAGACAGCAACCGAGCGAGAAAAGACTGAGCGGCTAATTTGGGTTACTAGTGAGATTATCAGAGTAGCGAAGAAATGGGAGGTTACGCACGTTGGTCTTGAGGGATATTCATTCGGAGAGAAGTATGGTGGCGAGCACATGGGAGAGATCGGTGGACAAATCAAGGTCCAGCTTTTCCTTGCTTGTCAGATAATTCCGGAAGTCCCTCCACCCAAGACAGCGCGTGCGAAAGTTTTTGGTAAAGGCATGGGTGGTGTATCCAAGACACAGGTCAGGGCAATGCTGAAGATGAAAAGTATTCACATCAAAAACCTGGACAGGTGTGACGCCTATGTACTGGCCAGGTATACCCGATGGTTATTTTTAACAGGAAGACTACACAATAAGGGGTAGACAATGGCTCGTGGTACGAATTTGGTGGGTGTGTCTGGGAATATCGGAGGGGAAATTTCCTTTGGTGAAACACACGGCGGTGATCAGTTTTGTAGTTTTCAGGTTGCCGTTGAGGGACGCAGTAAGGCTGTCACGTGGGTACGTGTAAATGTATACGGTCCACTGGTAAACATTTGCAGGGACAGACTCAAGCGCGGTCTATACGTGAGCGTGAAGGGTGAGCTTATGAATAGATCCAACAATAGCGACTTTACCGAAGTCAGGTGTGAAGATATTGCTTTTGTGTATGGAGGATCTCATGACACGGAAAAAAGGGAAGATTTCAACCAACAAGGAGAACGAAATGTCGCCAAACGCGGAGACTCACAAGAGCAAAGCTAGTGAGAGTAACGTAGTAGTGCTGGACCAAAAGGGGATACATCCAGAGGAAGGTATTGGGCCGAAGGGCGGTGAGGTAGACAAGAAGCTCAAGAGCCCAGAGGATGTAGCGGCTTGGAAGTTGAAAGAGGAAATCAACGAGATCGTCAAGCAAATGGGGGAGAACTTTTTTGTTCTCAGCGAGAAGCTTTATCAGGTTTACCAGGAAACGCTGTTTATCAAGTGGGGATATGGGACTTTCAAGGATTACGTCGAGAGCGAGATCAGCTTCAAGCTTCGCAAGGCCCAATACTACGTGAAAATCTGGAGTTGGTTTGGCAATTTGCCGGAAGAAGTCCGTGATAAGGTCATTCCGCTCGGATGGTCCAAGATCCGCCTGCTCGTTGGGATCGTTAACGAGGACAACGTGGATGAGTGGGTCGAGAAGGCTTCTGACATGAGTGTAATTCAGTTGGAACTGGATGCCAAGAAGTACCTAGCTCAACTCAAGCAATCCGGCGAGCCGATTCCACCGGAGACAAAATCAGTTACCAGGATGACTTTTCAGGTCTTCGATGAACAGAAAGAAGTAGTTGATGCGGCCCTGGAGTTAGCAAAGGGTATGTCCAATTCGGACAAGAAGGGAAATCTGATAACGCTAATTTGTCAGGATTTCTGCTCATCTAACTCAGCCGACAAACCCTCTCCAGGCGTGCTTTTGAAGCGCATGGAGGACATGCTTGGTGTGCGGTTGATCGCAATTGACGTATCGAAAGAGGAAATATTGTATGGTGACGATACACTGGACAAGGTGATTAGCTCCAACAAAGATAAGTAAGGACCAACGATGGCGAGAGGGAAGATACATCATGAAAGAGAAAAAAGAGAATAAGGGTGGCAAGGATGGCAAGGAAACCTCAACTGGCCTACGCTTGGGAGACAGGATCGTCACCGATGAACTTACATGTGTTCGGTCGATCCTGGGAGAGTGGTTGAATTTCATTGAGAAGACAGAGAAGCCAGTTGACATCGAGAACTTCCGGGCGGAGATTGGCGTTTGTGCATCTAAGCTGGAAGGAATACTTGCCGCCGAAGGCTGATCATGCACATGATTGCGCGGTCCTGAAAGGACGCTTGAGAAGTTTTAGAATGACAGTGGTATCCCAGCACCCTACAAGCTGGTGACAAAGGGGTTTCCTGTATGACCGCTTCCAAGATTGGCGTTGTTAAGGTGTCGGACGATATTGAGATCCGACTTGTTGCAGTAAGTAGCCTCATTCCCTCCGAGACCAATCCAAACGAGATGTCCATCACCGAGATGGAAATGCTGGCGCGGAGTATGCACGAAGACGGGATGATGGACGTGCTACAGGTGGTGCCGCTGGTAGACGGCAAGTTCCGGATCATAGGCGGGGAGCACCGCTGGCTGAACGCCCGGGAGATGGGATGGGAAGAAATCCCGGCCGCTGTGCTGTCCGGAAAGAAGTGGCAGGATGAGGATATGCAGAAAGCGGCAGTGGTCAGGCTCAACACCCTCCATGGCAAGCTGTCTCCCAAGAAGTTCTTCGATATTTACACCGATATGATCAAGAGGCATCAGGAAGATGTGCTTCAGAAGATGCTTGGATTTTCAAGAAAAGGTTCGATGCTTAGTCTGATCAAGGTGTATGGCCGGAGACTAAAAGCAGCCGGTGTGTCCAAGGAGAGATTGGCCGAGTTCGACGCAGCGGCACAGAAAGCCAAAACTATAGACCAGTTGAATGCGATTTTGCAGAAGATTATGACGAGCGGGGCTGGCGAAACTCTGAATAAGAGCTTTCTGATATTCAATCTTGGAGGCAAGGACCATCTCTTTGTCAACGTCAAACCTGAACTTTGGACCAATCTACAGGCCCTCATGGCTGCCGTGAACCAGAACGGTTTGAATGCAAGTGATGTTTTTTCTCAGGCACTACTGGATTGGAACAAGTTGCCATGTTTTACAGAGAAGTAATCTGGGTATTGATTACGCATTAGCACTGTGTTACTATAGACCCGGGGCGTGAGAGGTTTGGCCGATGAGTGAGGAAAACGGGAATAGCAATGGAGCGGCCAGGCTAAAAAATCCCAAGCAGGAAAAATTCTTCAAGCTCCGTAGGCTTAAGTGCTTCAGGGAAGTGGATCGACGGGTTAAGCATGGATATCCCATTGTGGATATTGCCCGGTACATTCATGAAGATCATGGTGAGTATCAGAAGATTAAGCGAACCAGTCTTGAGAGAGTCATCCGGGACTATCGAGATTCATTGCCGCCTGGTGAAAAGGCGGCACATTCTATGCCGCAAACGTTTCTTAAAGCCAAGGCAGAGGTCGAAGACGGACTGAATGAACTCGGTGAAATGAAATGGGCATATGAGCAACAGAAGAAGAGAGTCGAGGCGATGATCGCAACCGAGGAAACCCTACCGATCAGAATGCCATCCAGGGCTATGGTTAGGGAGATCAACGTAGCGAGTGTCATGCTGGTGCGGAGCGCCAAACTGAAAATGGATCTCGGTTTGTCAAAGCGGCATCTCGGTTCTTTGACAGTGGAAGCAGAACTTAGCGCATGGGCCGAAGAGAAGTTTGGACGGAGAGTTGCGGAAGTTGTGAAAGATCCTGAGTCACGCAGAAAGGTCATTAGTATTTTTGACCACATGCACAAGCTCAAGGAAATGGAGAGAGAGGCTGAGGAAGCTGCGGATATTGGTAATGACGAGTGATTATAGATCTAAACGGCAGACACCGATCTGTCCGGCTAATTGATGAAGAGCGCAAGATACTGGATGAAAAAGTATCTGCGTTATCATCCGAAGAACAGAAATTTTTTTGGGGGTTGTTCGAAGAGGCTGAGAAAGGAAATCTTCTAAGGCACCAGCAGACTCAACAGATCGACTACGAAACCACTCCTGTTGATGTAGAGACATTCCTACGCGACGATCACTTTCTCGGTAGGTCGGGTAAGAACCTGTATCCGCTCCTGATGGACGACATGATCGAACTCTTCGAGGGGGATTATAGCGAAGCGATTCTCACTGGAAGCCTTGGTTGGGGAAAATGCGTTGATCTTGCCACAGAAATTTATGACACCAAGAATGGTCGGCGCGTTACCGCAGGGGAGCTAATTGGTGAAAAGAGATTTTCAGTACCAGCATTCTATGATTCTTCTGGGTGGATAAAATCCTGTAATGCTGTTGCAGAACGCTCGGGCGTGAAACAATGTGTTCTTCTTGAACTCAATGGGGGTCAGTGGATTATACTGAGTGTAGATCACCCGGTATTTACGCAGCGTGGGTGGGTAGAAGTTGGGCACTTGAGCTTGAACGACTTAGTAGCTGTTCCCAGAAAACTGCCATCACCAGAATCATTTTTTAGTGTACCAGATGATGAAGTGAAGCTTGTGGCCTATTTGTGTGCTGATGGTAGTTGTACCGGCTGTACTCCAAGTTTTACGAATATGAATCCCACATTGATGGGCGAGTGGTCTGGTATCGCAACTGAGTTGTTCAAGCAAGCCTCTCCTAATTGGAAACATCCAGGTGTCAAGGAAGTGTCGATTGGTTCTAGCGGGATGGCCAAAACTTATTCTGGTAGGGGACTTCAGTGGATTCTTGATAAATATGGATTGAGGGATCTTTCTAAGGATAAGAGGATTCCATCGGAGTTTTATGGATTACCAGATGACCAAGTTGTATTGTTCCTGAATAGATTTTGGGCATGTGATGGTTCGGTATACCACAACAAAAGTCCATTGAAGATAGAGGTCGGTCTGGCGTCTGAAGGATTGATCGATGACTTGCGGTTTCTGCTACTACGTCTTGGGATTCAATCCAGGAAGAGCAAAGGACAGAAAGCGTACATGCTGCCGGATGGAAGTAAGAAAAGCTTTTCGGCATGGCGTCTTCAGGTTGCAGACGTTTCTGGAATCTTGAAATTCCTAGATGTGGTTGGAGATGTTTTTGGGAAAGAGGAAGAATGCAAGAAGCTTAGGCGTGCTTGTAATGGGATGCGTTCAAATACGAATGTGGATGTAGTTCCTGTGGGACCTTCCGAGCTACGTGAGATACGTAGGGAATTAAGGGAAGACGACAAGTGGCGCAGTGGGATGGGGAAGGACAAGCTGTTATACGGGACGAAGGGACAACGATACAGCAGAAGCACGTTCAAGCTACTCTGTGACAAGACCGGTTACAGTGGAAAATATTCTTGGATGGCAACAAGTGACATTTTATGGGAGCAGGTGAATAGGATTGAGCATGTAGGAGAGAGAGAAGTATGCGATCTGTCGGTCCCCGGTCCAAAGTCATTTGTTGGAAATTTGGTTGTGCTGCACAATACCTACTTCGCTTCGTTGGCTACTCTGTACGTCATCTACCAAATGAGTTGCTTGCGGCATCCGCAAGAAGTTTATGGAATTGATGAAGGATCCTGGATCACCCTGTCTATGGTTTCAATCAACGAGAAGACCGCCAGACGTGCAGTATTTTCAGAATTGGTTACGAAGCTTGAGAGATCGCCCTATTTTCAGGAAAAATTTCCGTACAAAAGGTACTGGATCGAGGTTCGGTTCACACGTAAACCAATCATGATCGTGGCGGGTTCTACGCAGAGCAACGCGATTCTCTCCCTTAATATCTTTGGCGGAATCGTTGATGAGGCCAACTTCATGGGTCAGGTCAAGACGGTTAAGCGGCGCGGATCTCAGGTCAGATTCGGCGGAACAGACAGGGCCGAAGTCATTTACAATGCCATTATACGCCGAATGAAATCCAGATTCATGCGTAGTGGTAAGGTGCCTGGTATTTTATTTCTGCCATCTTCCAAGGACGTGGTATCCAGCTTTACCGAGCA
>Ga0315547_1001209_pt1 | contig 21135 bp, 15 predicted proteins | sample SalMarSW160240MG_2_FD_202542 | JGI IMG/M metagenome (GOLD analysis project Ga0315547, IMG submission 202542) | Salt marsh sediment microbial communities from the Plum Island Ecosystem LTER, Massachusetts, United States - Salt Marsh Sediment SW1601-240 ...
GACATGCGCCTGCTGGATCGGGTGGCCAGGGTGCAGGGGGTGGAGTTCGAGGAGCGTTTTCAGCGCTACAAGGCCAGCTTCGAGGAGGGAGTACGGCTGCAGGAGGGTGTGGAGGCGGCCCTCGAACCGATTCGGGATGAAGATGGACAGATCGTCGAGATACCGGTCCGAGTAGAGCAATTCCCCTCCCGAGCCGTGGCCATCTTCCAACCCCTCGTCACTGACCTGGAGGAACTTGCCGAAGGTGCGGGAGGCATGCTGGAAGACACCCTGAAGAACAGAGAATATCTCGACCGCAGCGAAGAGCTTAAGATCCACGTTCGTTCCCTCGAGAGCTTGGTAGAAAGGACAGCACAGCTGCAGGAGGAGCTGGCGAGGCGATTCGAGGACGCCCGGCAGGCTGCCCTGCAGGCGGAGCGGTACAGGCGGGAAGGCATGCTGCGTTACCAGCAGGCCCAGACCAATGTAAACAACGAGCGCTACGCCGAAGCCCGACTTAACATCCAGACCGCCCGGGAGGCCTTCGACAACTCCTTGTCCTTTCAGGAAGATCCGGAGGTACGGCAAATCCGGGATGAAGATCTGGTGGCATTGTCGCGGGCGATTATTAACCGGGAAAACGACCGCGTCATCAGAGAGGTCCGCGAGCTGATCGATGCGGGGCGCAGGTTGTACACCCAGGGTGATTTTACCGGTGCAGAGCAGACCCTGCTCAAAGCCCAGGCGCGATGGGCGGACACCAATCCGGCGAAAAACCCGGAGGTCAGCTTCTGGCTCGCCCTGGTGAGAAGCGCCGTAGATGCCACAACGGGTCGGGAGATTGCCGTGACCGATCCTCTGTACAAGGAGATGAACCAGCTGTACAATCTGGCCTACGGTGATTTTCAGGCCGGCAGACAAGCTGTTGAACAGGGGGAAACAGGAGTTGCCCTGCGTCTGCTGCGGAGGGCGGAGGAGCGAATCGCCAAGATCCTCGTGCCCTTCCCGTACAACGCCCGAGCCCGAGTGCTCACCTTACGGATTCTGCAGATCAGCGATCCCGGCGCCTTCCGGCGTAGGATCACCGAGTTGTACAACGATGCACTTGCTCGAAGAAACGACAGCCCTCAGGAAGCCTATGCCGTTTTTAAGGACATCGAGCAGCTTCAACCTCAGTATCCGGGACTGCAGACGGCGATCCGCAATATCGAAATCACCCTCGGGTTCCGCATTCCCCCGCCGGATCCGGCTAAAATTGCCGAATCCCGCGACTTGTACCTCCAGGCGAAGTCCATTCGGGACAGGAATCTGCGGGACCTGTATACGGTCGCCCTGGATCAGTTGAACGAGGCGATCCGTCTGAATCCGGATAACCGGGAGGCCGCGGCATTAAAAGACCAACTATTGATCGCTACGGGGGGAAAGCGGGAAGATGTGCTCTCCAGTGACGATCAGCGCCTGCTTCGGGAGGCCGAGGCCAAGTACCTGGCCGGCCGGTACTTCGAGGCCCTTGCCATCATCGAGCAACTCCTCCGGAAACCGAGCAATCAAAGGAACCAGGAGATCCTGGATCTCGAGAAGCGGGTCCGGGCAAAGACGGGGTAGGTGAGGTGTATATCTGCACACGGACAGTACAGGCGGTTTTCCTGCTCTTTCTCCTTTTCCTCGTTATGTTGTGTGCTCCAGTGGGCGCTCAGAGTTTCTTCTGGGAAACCCCCCGAGTATTGGTACCGGAAGGAGCTCGGTTTCCCACCGCCGTATCCGGAGGCGGTCTGGTTGCTGTTGCCTGGCAGGTGATAGAGCCCAATCCCGACGGGGGAGGGCAGGTCTTTCTGTCGATTCAAACCTCTCGGGACATACGTACCTGGAGACGGAACAACCGCTTCCTCGGACCCATAGCGTATGAGGATCGGGAGGTTCAGCTGTACTCGATCGCCATCGATCGCAGCGGTACGATCTATCTGGCCGTGGCCGCCGGAGACAACGAGACCGCACTGTACCGTTCCTCCGACGAGGGGAAGACCTTCATCCTGCTCTCCACGATCGAGGCGGGTGCGGCCAGCCTGGCACCCAACATCTCTTTGACCGACGGCGGCAATATCCTTCTGTTTGTCACCCGGGAGAGGGGCAATTCCCTGTTCATCTACTACGGCGTAAGTGAGAACGGAAGAAGCTGGAGCCCCTTCGAACCGCTGGTGGCGGGGGACCAGCTGCCGATCAATTTCCTGCCGGCCCACGCCTCGCTGAACGGGCGGGAATATGTGGTATTTCAAGCCTGGCCCAGCGCCACGGGGGCGGAGAGGAACTATCAGCTGTATCTGGTATCGAGCAGTGATGGGGCCTACACGTGGGGCGCTCCGAGCCGGCTCCCGCTGTCGGAGAACATCAGCGGCGAGGAGTTCGACCAGGACGCCTACTCGAATCAGCGGCCCTTCATCAGAACGGTGAACGGGAACCTGGCCGTCGCCTGGGAGCGCCAGCGGGGTGCGGGGGTCCCGCAAGTATTTTTCGCAAGCATCAGCACCGACGGTACGGTGGTGGGTGAAGCCGAGGCGGTCACAGCCGGTGAGGGTGCCGCCCACTTTCCCAGAATAGTGCGCCTGCGCGACAAGATCCTGCTGTTCTGGTTCGACAGCCGTCGGGGGGAGGACCACATCTTTTTGGCGGAGAAACGAGGCGCTCTGTGGCAGGAAACGGATTTGAGCGATATCGACGGCTCGTCCTACTTCGCCTATCCGATCGATCTGAACCAGCAGCTCTACGTGTTTTGGGAGAACAGGGTCGGCGATGCCTCGAGAATCATGTTTCTCGAACCGGATCAGACGGTCAATCCTGCGACGGTAAGACCCCTGAATTTTGACCCGCGGCAACCCTCCCGGCAGGACAGCGTACAGATCCTGTGGACCCTTCCCGGAGATCCTTCAGGTATCGCCGGAGTCGGCTACCTGTGGACTCAAGACGGGGATGAGCCGCTGGAACAGGAACTGCGCCTGCTCGCAGATACTACCTCTGTCCAGCTGAGCGCCGATCGCGACGGTAACTGGTACTTCCGCCTCGCGGTTCAGGATTATGCGGGCAACTGGTCCCGGCCGGCGTCGATCACCTTTGCCAGGGACACTCTGCCGCCGGAGACACCCAAGATTGTGCCGCTTCAACGGGATGAGGAGGAGTTTGTCTCCTCCAATACCTTTGCCGTAACCTGGCAGCCGCCGCCTACACTTGAGGATCTCAGCGGCTATTCATACTCGCTTGTTTTCCTCGGTTCCGTCGACCAGGAGGATCCGACCGTCGAGCCCCGGCTTGCCCCAAGGCCTCTGACCTCGGCTTCGGAAACGCCCACCTACAACAACCTGGACGACGGTCTCTGGGCATTTTCCGTAGCGTCTGTGGATGAGGCCGGAAACATCAGCGATCCGGCCACGGTGCTGCTCAGACTAAATAAATACATCCCGGTAACCTACATCAGTTACGTGAACACGCTGGCGGACCCCCTCGGGATGTTGTCCCTCAGTATCGGAGGGCGCGGATTCTCGGTGGGTGGGCTGGTAAACCAGGTGATTCTCGATCAGGATGGCCAGCCGCCCTACGACTACTCCTTTCCCCGCGCGCAAGGCTTGTTCAATGTGGCCAGCGATCGGCTGATCCGCGGGCTGACCGTAGTGGACATCGAGGAAGGGCTGTACCGGGTCGGGGTGGTGCATCCGACCCGAGGGAGCGTGTTTACCGCCCCCACCCTGCGCATCGAGAGCCCCGGAACCGTGAAATTCGGGGATTTCTCCTTTGCCTACACCCGGCCCTGGCGGAGCGTTCGCCGGGTTGCCTATTACTTGAACTCCGATAACCTGGTGGTGTGGTTGGTCTTGGCCTTTCTGGCCGTACTGTTTCTGGTCTCGGTGAGCAAGCTCGCCGGGATTGTTCAAGAGAACAGACTGTTGAACACCGAGGTGATGGCGGTCATTCGGGGAGAGGTATCGATCGAAAGGAAGGAAGAGAGAATGAAAGAGTTGGAGAGAAGGGGAGTCGGTCTGCGGCTGAAGTTCACCTTGCTCATCATGATGCTGGTGCTGATCACCGTGCTGATGGTGTCCATCCCTCTCGGATACCTGATGATCAACCGCCAGAGATTGAATCTCACAGAAGGACTGCGGCAGAGGGTCGATGTCCTGATCGGCAGCGTGTCCTCCAGCGCAGAGAACAGCCTGCAGATTCAAGACAGGATCGAGCTGGGTCTGCTGCCCGATCAGATCGCTTCGATGGAAGAGGCTCGGTACCTGACCATCACCGGTGTGGGGATCGGCGATTCACAGAGCTTCGACTACGTCTGGGCCACCAATGACGAACAGATCGATACGAAACTTCAGGCCGGCGCCTTCGATCAAGAGTCGGTGGGGTCGGTTCGCATTCAGGACGATTTGAGTTCGGTGATCGACCAGTTGGAGCAGAGCGTGAACAGCGCCGCGGAGCAGCGAGTGGCGGACCTGGCCGCGGAGGTGAACAGGCTGTCCGTTCGAGCCCGGGAGCTGGCCCGGCGGGCAGCAACGGATCCGCAGGCTCAAGCGGAGCTGGGAGAGATCTCTCAGGATATCAGCGAACTGGACTCCCAGATTCTCAGCGAACTGCTCCGGATCGGCTCGGTTACGGGAAGTTCTCCCGAGTTCGATCCTGAAAGATTGCTTCCCTTCTACACCTTCTACCGCCCGATCGTGTACCGGGTGCCGGGGGAGGAGATCTACTTCCGGGGCGCCGTGCGGATGGGCGTCTCCACGGAGAGGATACAAATCGAGGTAAAACGCTCCAGGGACAACCTGATTTTTTGGACCGGCATCATAGCCCTGATTGCACTCGGCTTGGGATTGCTGGGAGCCATCATCATGGCCTCGATCACCATCAACCCGATCAAGAAACTGGCCGCCGGTGTGGCGGTGATCCGGGATACCGAAGACAAGGAGAAGCTGCGGGAGTATGTGATCGACGTGCGCTCCAAAGACGAGATCGGGACCCTGGCCACCACGGTCAATCAGATGACCCAGGCCCTGGTCAAGGCGGCCATCGCCAGCAAGGACCTGACCGTTGGTAAAGGGGTCCAAAAGATGTTCATCCCCCTGGAGCTGGATCCAACGGATCCGGCCGGGGGAAAAGGGAGTACAGGTGGCGAGCAGGATGATAGAATCGAGATCTTCGGTTACTACGAAGGGGCCAAGGGGGTTTCGGGAGACTACTTCGACTACCTCAAGCTGACCGACAAGTACTACGCCGTGATCAAGTGCGATGTGGCCGGCAAGGGCGTGCCCGCGGCCCTGATCATGGTGGAGGTAGCCACGATTTTTTCCACCTTTTTCAGGAAGTGGACACCGAAAGATCCGGGACTCAAGATCGATCAATTGGCCTACCTGATCAACGACATGCTCGAGGAGCGGGGGTTCAAGGGCCGTTTCGCCGCCCTGACCCTGGCCATCATCGACTCCGAGAGCGGCAAGAGCTACTTCGTGAACGCCGGGGATACCAACCTCCACATCTACCGGACCGGCCAGGGGAAAATGATGACGAACAAGCTTCCCGACGCCCCTGCCGCCGGAGTCTTCCCATCGGATCTGGTGGAAATGCAGGCGGGCTTCAAGATGGTGACCCAGCAGCTGCAGGCAGAGGACACCGTGTTTCTGTTTACAGACGGGATCGAAGAGGCCAAGCGCTCCTTCCGCAATGAACGCTTCCAGCCCGTCACCTGCGACGAACCGGGGTTGGAGGAAAATGAAGAGCACGGTGGGACCCACCTCAAGGGCAGCGACAACGAGGAGCTGGGGATCATCCGCATCTACGACATCATCAACGCCGTGTTCAATCGTCAGGTCTTTCGGCTGCTCAAGTTCCACAACCCGATCCCCGAGGAGGATCTGGTCTTCGATTTTACCGAGTGTGCCGGTACGGTGGAGGAAGCGGTCCTGGCCATGGTGTCCGTGGAAAAGGTGTTCCGTATCTACCCGGATCCCGATGCGACCATGGACGACCGGGTGTCCGTGGACCAGAACATCGATGCCTTCCTGAAAAAGTGCTTCAAGCAGTTCGATCGCTATTTCCGGGCGCCCATACAGAGCGAGGAGGAACAGCCTGTCGTGACCTACGGCCGTCTCAAGGAGGACGAGCAGTACGACGACCTCACAATCCTGGCGATTCGTAAAAAATAGAGCTTTTCAGCCTGAACCTAATGAGCTCGGGCTCCGAAGATCAAAATAGATTCTTCTGGAGAGAACGATGAAACGGCTTTTTTTAAGTGTGATTCTGATCGTGGCCACGGCAGCTCTTGCCCAGTCTAACACGGTGGTGATCCAGAATGCCGAAAACACGGTTTTCCACTACGTGCTGGATCCGCCGGAGCTGACCGCCTTCGATACCTCGGCCGGCATCTTTCAAAACGTGGTCTATGATTACTTCGCCGAGGCGCCCGCCGCGGAGGATGATTTCGCCGGCTTTGCCGAGCTCGCTTCCGGGCAAACCCTTTGTTTTGAAAATTTATCCGAGGGGAAACACCTACTGGTGGGCTTTTTCGTGATGCCCGGGGAGAGGGGGGTCCCGGTCCGGGTGATCGGCCTTCAGGCCGGCGGCGGCCTGGATGAGCGGACCTACCGGATATTCAGCGAGCCGAGCTTCATCGTCGCCCGGGCGGGCAGGGGGCGGATCGCCGCCTATCCCCCGATTCCCCCTTCAGCGGCAGCTTTGCTCAGGGAGGGCGCCGGGGTGCAGGAGCCCGCCGTTGCGGCAGCCGAGGCGGAGCGAGGGTTTTTTCGTTTCCAGATCGACAATCAGTACGAGGATTGGGAGGCCATCCCCACATTCCTGTCCTTTAACGCAGATCGTACCCTGACCAGCTTTACCAGAGAGCAGTATGGCGGAAAGTTCGAAGTTCTGCCTATCAGCCAATCACGGCGCTGGCGTGCCGGAGGTTCGGCCCTGAATGAGATCAAGGTGGTGGACAACCTGCAAGCCGTCTACCTCTACCTCTCAACCCATTCCGCCCTGTCCGCCGACTTGTCCGTGTTCCTGTACTTTCACAACGACAGAAACCTCAGGCGGCTTGGAGTGCAGAACCAGTTCACCCTGGAGCTGGCGCCCTCCCGGGCCGAGGAACCGGGCCTGGTTGTGCTCTGGGAGAAGGACAGAAAGCCCGTGGTCGTCGGGAAGTTGGCATCCGGGAGTTTTTTTCTCGAGGCAAGAATCGAGAAGGAGCTGCTCTTCGATCTGCTGTCCGCCAGACCCGAGATAACTTTTTTCGATTTGACCACCAGCTTCTTCGACCGCCAGGAGATGACCTACGAGGAGTTTTACATCGCCACGGTAGCTCTTGCCGAGATTCCCACGGGAAAAACGATCTACTGATCCTTACAGGTTGAAGCGGATCGCCACCACCTCCCCGTCCTGAACCTGGTATTCCTTTCCCTCCAGCCGTAACCGGCCGTGCTTACGGGCTTCGGCAAACCCGCCGTCGGCCAGAAGCTGGTCGCAGGAGATCACTTCCGCCCGGATGAATCCCCGCGCCATGTCGGTGTGGATCTTCCCGGCCGCTTTCAGGGCACTCGCGCCTTTCGGAATGCTCCAGGCCCGTACCTCCCGATCCCCCACGGTGAGAAAGCTGATCAAATCGAGGCGGGAATACAGGGCATTGAGAAATCGGTTCTTGGCCGGATCCTGAAGACCCAGATCGGACAGAAACTCTTTCTGGTCTTCCGGGGACAATTGGGAAATCTCCATCTCCTGAAGACCCTGGATGGGAAACACGGCGATCCCCAGCTCCCGGGACTGCCGCTTGACCTCGGCGATGTCCACCGAGCTCTCTCCCATGTTGATTACCACGATCATCGGCTTGGAGGTGAGGAACTGGAAACCAGCGAGCAGAGTCCTGTCTTCTTCTTGGATCAGATCAGCGCCGATGCACAGCCCTTCTTCCAACCGAGCCGAGATCTTTTCAAGACCCTGGTACTCCCGCTCTCCTTTTTTCCCCTCCTTCTCCAACCGTTCCAGCCGCTTCTCCACGATCTCGTAGTCGCTTAAGACCATGGAGTCGAGCAGCTTCCGCAGATCCCGCAGCGGATCCACCGTGCCCAGGGAGTGGGCCACGGCTTCATCCACGAAGGCCCTCAGTACGATCGCCACCGCGTCGCTGGTTCGAAGCTCCCCCAGGGTCCCGGAGGCGATGCCCCCCTGTTCGCTGAACTCGAGATGCAGGTCTTTGAGAAGCACCGCAGCGTGGATCGTTTTCTTCTTCTCGAACAGGGCGGCAAGCTGTTCCACCCGCGGATCAGGGACCGCGACCTCCGCCAGGTGGACCTGTTGATAACCGCCCGCCTGCTGTCCGGACAGGGCGTTGAAGATCGTGGTTTTCCCGCAGAAGGGCAGGCCGATGAGACAGGTTTCCATAGTTCTTTATATCAGGAAGCAAAGCCCTCCGGCAATTGCCTTTTTCCCTTCGTAAAGGTAATAATGTAGGTTCTAAAGAAATGAAGCTGCGTTTTTTCTGCGACCTGTGCGGCACCGAAGTTCCCCGCAACACGATACGCTGCCCTACCTGCGGCCGTTATTTCACGGCGATCCAGTGTCCCCGCTGCCGGTTCAGGGGGGAGGAGAAGGACTTTGCTCAAGGCTGCCCGAAGTGCGGGTACATGAAAATTCCCCGTACCGCTGTCACCGACGGGAAAACGAAGAAGGCTCGGATGCGGCAGCAGTCCGGCCCTTCCGCACCTGCCGCTGTCTACCGATTGATCGGCCTTATCCTGTCCCTCGTTTTGATCGCCCTCGTGGTTATCCTGTTTCTCCGCTGAATCCGATCTCGACCCGATCCCGACACAACACCGCCCCTCGGCGCATATCGCGATGATCCTAAGGGTTGCTGAGCCTAGTTGAGAAGTCCTAATCCGGCGCCCCAGAACAAGTGGTTAGAGCCCGGCGGGTCGAACTCCCCCGCCACGGAGAAGGAGAGAAACAGCTGGGTCTTGGGGATCAGCCAGTGCGCCTCCAGGGCCGCCTGAAAGGGAAGATCCAGACCGAAACCCTCGTTGAAGGGGAGGGTGCGCAGGGACAGAGAGGCTCCCAGGGAGAGAGGTGTCAGGTCAAGGAGCAGGCCGAAACGGCCGTAGACCCAGCCATAGATGCCAGCCTCCGGAGTGGTGCTCGAAGCGTCGGATACTGTCCAGGGAGAGACAATCACCTCCGGGGAAAACAAGAGCGCCACAGGACCCAAGTGGACACTGGTGGGCAGACCCAGGGACAGTCCGCTGAAGTTGGCCAGGGTATCGGTATAGACATTTTGGTAGGTCAGCTTGGCCTGTGCGGCGCTGCCCAGGCTCAAAGACCCCGAAGGGGTAAGCAGGGAGGCCTTGAATGCGGCGCTGGCAAACCAGGGCAGATAGAAGGTGTCTTGGCGATAGCCGATGATCCCGCCCACAGAAGTGTCCAGCTCGAAGCGGTTACGGCCTCCGATGCCGAAACGAAGAGCCAGGCTGACGGGCACCCGTACATTCGCCCCGTCGCTGTCGCTGCTGCTGTGGGCGAGAAACAGGGATGAAACTTGAGCGCTGCCGCCGGGAAGCACTTCGGTTGACGGGGCGTACAGCAGCCCGGCGCTTCCACTCCACAAGCTGCGATACCGAAGAACGATGGTGCTGTCGATCCGCAGACCAAGCTCGGCTGTCACGGTCCGTCCGTTCTGTTCCGAGACCGCCTCGATGCGCACCGTGTACCTGCCGTCGGCAATGGGCGCTCCGCTTGGACCGCGGCCGTCCCAATCAAAGCCCTGCTCCCAGGAGGTGAAGCGGCCGAGGTTCCGTGTCAACACCACCCTTCCTTCCGGGTCGGTGATCCTAGCCTGTCCGCTTCCATAGCTGGTCACACGGAAACGGATCCTGGCCGTGCCGAGCAGACCGGCATTGCGGGGATTGAAGGCCGTTCTGCTGGAGTGCAGGTCGGACAGGGCGAAAGGCGCCTCTTTCAGGGTCACCCTAACCTCGGTCACTTCGCGCATGTAGATCTTCACCGAGCGGCTGGTCTGTTCATATCCGAAGGCCCGGATACGGAGGTTATAGGATCCGATGGGAAGTTCGTGAAGCCTGCCTGCGGGAAGCCACATAGAGTCGAACTTGATCTCCGCCTCGAGAGGAAAGGCCCCCACTTTCAGAAAACCGGTGATCTCCTCCAGTTCGAAGTAGTAGGAATCGTAGTCACCGGAGTACTCAATCCATTCGCTCTCGCTATAGTATCCCTCCATCTTCAAGTTGAGCTTGTGCCGTCCCGGCTCGACATCGTCGAGGAGCAGGGGAGTGATCCCCATGTAGCGATTGTCCAGGTACACGTTGGCGCCGCGGGGATAGGACCTGATTTCCAGGCCGGTAACTTCGGCCTCCGGTTCGGAGGGTACCGTGCTGTCTTTTTTATCCCTCTCCGCCGCCTCGTCGAGCAGAGTTCCGCCGGTCGTGGAGCAAGCCAGAAGACCCCAGAGAAGGAGTAGCCCGAGAAGTACGATTCCTGCCCACTTCATGGTACCAATGTAGCTCACCTGCAATCGGGAATGCAATGTGGCTTTCGGCTTTTTTTGTGCTCGGGAACAACCGATAAACTAGTAGAAAGAGCATGGCACGAAACTTCTTTGTCTTCCGAGCAGCCCGCAGCTTCTACAGGAACGTCAGCAGAGAGAATCTGCCCAAGCTGGTTCTGTTTGTATCTCTTCTGGTTATTCTGGGCGGGGTTTTCGTGTTTGTCGCCGAAAACCGGGCAAACCAAGGGATGTTCGGCCGCTTATTCGATTCGATCTGGTGGGCATTCGTCACCATCACCACCGTAGGCTACGGGGACCGCTACCCGGTCACTCCTCTAGGGCGGGTTTTGGCCATCGTGCTGATGCTGATGGGGATCGTGACGATTTCCACCCTTTCCGGGACCATCGCCAGTATTTTCGTGGACCGGAAAATCAGGGAGGGTAAAGGCTTGCAGGATATAAACACCCGTTCCCACGCCGTGTTGTGCGGCTGGAACGTCAACGCCGAGCGGATATTGGAGGGTTTGAGCTACCTGTCCGGGGGAGGCAAGCGGGCCGTGGTCCTGGTGAACGAAATGGATCCGGAGGAGTTCCAGGCGCTGAATGCCCGCCATAAGGACATGGATCTGCGTTTTGTGCGGGGAGATTTCAGCAATGAGAAAGCTCTACGCCGGGCCTCCCTGGCTTCGGCCAGAGCGGCCATCGTTCTCTCCGACACATCGGGCAAAAACACATTGACCAATGCCGACGAGCGGACCATTCTGGCCGTGTTGGCGATCAAGGCGATCAATCCGGACATCGTGACCAGTACGGAGCTGGTCCATCCGGAAAACGAGGGCCACCTGCGCCGGGCCAATGTAGACGACATCCTGGTCTACGGCGAGTTCAATGGCTTCCTCCTGTCCAGCGCCACCCTTTCCCCGGCGATTCCGCGGGTGACCAGGGAACTGCTGTCCTATCAAAGTAGGAGCTTCTTGCAGCAGGTCGGAATTCCTCTCGGCTTTGTGGGCAAGACCTTTGCCGAGCTGTCCGAACACTTCCTGAAGTCGGGAACCGGGGTGCTGATCGGCTTTCTCTCCGAGGAGAAGAAGATGTCCTTGGATGATATTCTCTCGGAAGGGTCCCCGGCTATCGACGCCTTCATCAAGGCAAAATTCGCCGAGGCGGAGCTGGATGTTTTTGAAGGGGAGAAAGAGGAGCTGGAGATCAAGCTCAATCCGGGTTCAGAGTATCTAATCAAGGACAACGAATCCGCCTTCGTGATCGGAAGCTCCGCAGGCTGAGGGTACAATGGCAAAACGAAGAGAAAAATCAAGTCCGGCTCGCTTTAAAAAGATAGAAATGCTGGCGGAGTTTACCGACCCGGAAGTAGAGTCCATACGCCGCATCGCCAAAGAGGTCAGGGTTCCCGCGGGAGAGGTGATCATGCGGGAGGGTGAGGTGGGCGACTCGATGTATCTCTTCGCCGAGGGGCAGGTTCTGGTGACCAAAAACCTGACCCTGAAGACGGGAAAGCGGGGATTTAGCCAGGGGGAGAAATCCATGGTTCGACTCGACGCGCGCTACGTGTCTTTCTTCGGCGACATGGCCATGTTCGAGAAAGACGTGCGCAGCGCCACCATCACCGCTTCTACCGATTGTTTGCTTTACGAGATCAAACGGGAGGACTTCGAGCGGGTCATCGGGCAGAACTACGCCCTGGGCTGCAAGCTGGTTCGCAAGATCGCCACGGTGCTTTGCCACCGCGTGCGTCAGGGCAATCAGGACATCCTCAAGCTCACCACCGCCTTGAGTATCGCTCTGTCAAAATAGGAGGGTTTCCATGGTCAGACCGCGACTACACCTGCAGAGATACCTCCTGCCGCTGCTCCTGTGTTCCGCCGCCCTGTCGGGAGCCCAAGAGGTACGAAGCGAAGCTCTACCACCCCGGGGATTTCGCTCCATCGAACTGGGCATGGAGTTGGAGCAGGTCAAAGAGCTGCTGATCGAAGATCCTCTGTTCGACTACAGGGGGGATCCGGATATCAGCTTTCTTCCCCAGCCGCCCCAGACCTTGATCGAAACCTCGGGAAGCTCTTACATCCGAAGGGCTTACTTCCAATTCGACCAGGACCGACTGTACATCCTGATCCTGTCCATGGACCCGGACAGCCTCGACTACTACACCCTGTATTCAACCCTCTCCGAAAAGTACGGCCAGCCGGCCAGCCTGGATCCCACCGAGGCTGTCTGGCATTTCGAGGACCTTCGCCTGTCTCTTGAACGTCCCCTCGACGTCAAGTATATTGACAGGGCAGTCTTCGAAAGACTGAAAGAGGAGGGTCAGGTTCAGCAGGATCTTTGGGAAATCTCGAAAGATAGCTTCCTCGACCAGTTCTAAGGAAACAAAGGCGGTGAACAGAAAACTCTTTCCACTCAGTGCGGTTATCCTGCTGTGTATTTCCGCTGTCTTGTCCTGCAGCAATGGGTTGGAGGAACGCATCGATGTAGTCCTGTCCGGCGAAACCTTCCGGGTCGAAGTGGCCCGTACGACGGAGCAAAAGCGGCAGGGGCTGATGCTCCGAGAGTCCATCGGGCCGCGGGAGGGCATGATCTTCGTCTACGATACGGATCAGCATCTGGCCTTTTGGATGAAGGACACCATCATCCCCCTGACCCTGATCTTTCTGTCCAAGGACGGGGAGATCCTCCAGGTGGAGTATCTCAAACCGTTTTCTTTGAAAACCGTGATTTCCGCACGGGCGGCCCGCTACGGTCTGGAGCTTCCGGAAGGGGTTCTCGAGGAGTTGGGTGTGGGGGTCGGGGATCGGGTGAACCTTCCGAAGGACTTCCCCTAAAGCCACTCAGCCCCTCAGTTCTCCTCTCCCTCCTCCAGTTCGGGAAACAGCTCCAGGGCCGGTTCCTGAGCAGCGGCGCCCTTCTTCTCCGGTTCGTTCACCAGGATCTCGACTTTTCGCTCGATCTTGGCCAGTTCCTTTTCCAACTCCTTGGCCAGCTTCATCCCCTCCTCGAAAATAGACACCGCCTCCTCGAGGGGGATCTTTCCTTCCCGCAGCTTTTCGCTCAAGTTTTCCAAACGGTTGAGGCGATCTTCAAAACTCTTCATTCCTCTTTCTCCTTGACTGCGGCCCGAAGCCGTCCTTTGTGGAGTCGAATCTGCACGATGTCCTCGGTCTCCACCTCCCGGCTGGACATCAGGACCTGTCCGGTTTTCTCGGCTCTGACCACGGCGTACCCCCGCTGAAGAACCGCCAGAGGCGAGTTGGACACCATGGCCTGAGACAGAAGGGCCAGGCGGTGACGAGAGGGTACGAGCATCCGCTCCATGGCCAGCTTGAGCTGCTCCCGGGCTTCCTCAACCTCGAGGGCGTAGGGTTGAACGTAGATTTGAAAGTTCCGTACCAGGTTATCCGGGGTAAACTGGGACAGGAGCAGCCGGATCCGTTCAACCCTTGACTGCAGTGCCCCGGTGATCCCGTTTCTCATCGCGGCGAGTTCAGCGGCCAGCTCCAGCCTGGAGGCGGATACCATCTCTGCGGCGGCCGAAGGGGTGGGGGCCCGAACATCCGCGGCCAGATCCGTCAGGGTCGTGTCGATTTCGTGACCCACGGCCGAGATCACCGGTATCCGGGAATCCGCGATCGCCAGCACCACAACCTCCTCGTAGAAGGGAAGCAGGTCCTCCAGGGAGCCTCCGCCCCGGGTCACGATCAGTACATCTCCCATCTCAAAATCATTGGCCCGCCGGATCTGACGGGCGATAGCCTCGGCGGCCCCTTCGCCCTGTACTGCGGAGGGCAGGATCACCAGGTTCAACCCTGCGTTTCTTCGCTTCAGCACCCGCAGGATGTCCCGGATTGCAGCCCCGGTGGGGGAGGTAACCACGGCAACCCGGGTGGGGAACAGAGGAAGGGGTTTTTTTCGTTCCCTGTCGAAAACTCCGAGGGCGGCCAGCTTGGCTTTGCGCTTTTCCAGCAGTGCGAGGAGCTCACCCTCACCGGCTTTGACGAGGGACTCGCAGATCAGCTGATAGGTGCCCCTCTTGGCGTACACCGAGATATTTCCAAAAGCCCGTACCAGCATGCCATCGGCGGGCTTGAAGTTCAGACCGAACGAGCGGTTCTTGAACATCACGACGGAGAGCACCGACTGCTCGTCCTTGATGCTGAAGTACAGATGTCCCGTGCTCGAAGGACGGAAATTCGAGATTTCTCCCTCCACGGTAATGTTAAAGAACTTAAGCTCCAGCAGATCCCGGATCAGGGAGGTAATCTCGGATACGGTATAGCAGCTTTCTTTCGGGTTGCCGGCGGTCTCTATCATTGATCCTTGGTGGTCCAGCTGTGAGGGTACCGTTTTCTTTCGGGATTGGCAATTGAAAAAGTTTTTGAAATGTCGATAATTTCCGTAGACATGAAGAACCTTGCCGTTGCCAATGCTCTGGTCTTGAATGCCCATGCCCTGGAAGCAATCCCTCCTGGAGAGAGCGCTTTGAAGCGGGTCGGACGGTACGCCCGCGAGCTTCCCGGAGTAGACAGGACCGTTCTCCTCCTTGCCGGCGGCGATTCATGGCCCAAGGGTGTGGAGGCAGCCGCAAAAGAGATCGGCTTTGACCCCCAGACCCTGAAGGGTGACTCTATCGCGGAACTGCTTCGTGCGCTCCAGTCTTTGGCCGACGGCTACGACAACATCTTCTATTTCTTCGCCGATTGTCCTCTCCTCGATGTCGCTTTAAGCACCCGGATGCTGGACATTCATGGGAAGTACTACGCCGACTATACCTTCGCCGACGGCTATCCATACGGGCTGAGCCCGGAGATTCTCAAACCCGCGGTGCTGGCTCCGCTTCTTGTCCTGGCGTCCAAATCCGAGTCAGCGGGAGCGGGGGCTTTCGCGGCTGAGGAGGAATCGATTCGAGCTCAAGATCGAGGCGCTCTGTTCGAGCTGATCAAAAAAGACATCAACGCCTTCGATATCGAGACCGAGCTGTCACCCGTCGACCTGCGTATGCTCCGGGCCGAGCTCTGTGCCGATCGCAAGCGCAACCTCATGCTCGTTCAACGGGTAGTCGCAGCCGGGGCGGAGGATGCGCAAGGTGTCTGCCGTCTGCTCGAAGAACGGCCGGAGATTCTACGCACCCTTCCGGCCTTCTTCGCGATTCAGATCGTGGCCGGCTGTCCCCAGCTCTGCTCCTACTGCCCGTATCCCCGCTTCGGGATCGAGGAAACCGGAAAGAAGGGGCAGATGGATATCGAGGTGTTCGCAGGGCTGCTCGACCGGATTGAAGCATTCTGCGGGGATGCCACGTTGAGCGTTTCCCTATGGGGTGAACCGGCTTATCACAGCGCCTTCGCCGATCTGGCCGCCGCAGCTCTGGAGAAGAGATTCCGTCTGATCGTCGAGACTTCGGGAATCGGCTGGCAGGAAGGGGTGCTCTCTGGGATTGCCAAGAAAAATCTGTCCGGTTTGGACTGGATTGTTTCTCTGGACAGCCGTGATCCGGAAGAGTATCGGAGTCTGCGGGGAGAGGGATTCGAGGAAGCGCACAGGACCGTAGAGGTGCTTCAGTCCCTTTTCCCGGGCCGCGTCTATCCCCAGGCGGTACGGATGAATGAGAACGAAGAGGGTCTGGAGAATTTCTACAGGCATTGGAAAAACCAGGGCGGAAAGGTGATCGTGCAGAAGTACGATCACTTCTGCGGCTTTCTTCCCGATCGCCGGGTCACCGACCTTTCGCCGCTGAAGCGCTTTCCCTGCCGGCATCTGAAGCGGGATGTGGCCGTACTCATGGACGGAAACGTGTGCTTGTGCCGGGAAGATCTGAAGGCAGAGCATGTCCTCGGTAATATTGCGAATCAGAGTCTGGAAGAGATCTGGGCGGCGGGAGACCGCTACTACCGCGATCACCTGCAGGAACGCTACCCCGAGCTCTGCAAGAAGTGCGATGAGTATTACAGTTTCAATTTTTAAAAAGCGGAAAGTACCCTATACCGTCATCGGCGGTCCCAAGGTCGATAGAATCCGTAAATCCCAAGCCCCCCTGGCCCTGCTGCTGCTAAACCGGGGCAGCCGCTTCTACCGGCACGAGAAACTACAGGTGCTGCAGGAGGCGGGGATTGGGGAGATCCTCTGTGTTGAAGGACCCCGCATCTCCTACGACATAGAGCCGCTGTCCCGGGAGTTCCCCGAAATCCGTTTTCTCCTCCTGCAGGAGGAAGCCTCCCCCGGCGAGAAGATCAATATCGGGATCGAGGAATGCCGGACCCGACTCACTTTTGTGCTGTGGAGCGACATGGATTTCCCCGGCCCGCCGGAAGGGGAGGGCGCCTCGGCCGCGGGGCGGTGGAAGCCCTTTCTGCAGGAAATCGAGGACAAGGAGATCCTCTGCACTGTGCCCCGCTTGAGCAGCTCTGCGGGTCAGGTGGTGCCCGCCATCCAGGTGCCCGCCCTGATCAAGGGTAAGCTCAAGGTGATGCCCTGGAAACCGGTTCAGGAGGGGATGCGCAGCCTGTTTCCCTTCGACTACTGCGGGATCTATCACCGCAGTCGATATTTGCTTAGCGGCGGCTACGATACCTGGATGGACAACCCTTACTGGCAGAAGCTGGACTTCGGCCTGCGCTCATTTTTGTGGGGCGAGCAGATCCTCTGCCGGCGGGACGTGGTGGTGCGCTACAGCGGAGAGACGGTCAGCGAGGACAGCAGCGCCGATATCAGCTACAAGTTGTTCTTCCTCAAAAATTTGGCCGTTCATTTCAACGGCGAGATGGGCGTTCTGCCGGCTTCGAAGCGCTTCGCCTACTGCCTGCGATCCGATTCCCGCTGGCTCGATTCAAGAAATGAATTCCGAGAGGTGCAAACGTGGGTTCATCAGAACCGATACCGGTTCAAAAGCGACGTCCAGAGCCTGGTAAACCATTGGGAGATTCCCGAATAAGCACGGGAGTGCTGCTGCAGGTCCGCCTGCACTCCCAAAGGTTGCCCCGCAAGGCCCTGCTTCCCCTTGCTGGGCGTTCCGTGCTCGAGCATGTTCTGCGGGCGCTCAGGGGCATTCGCGTCGATGTGTACGCCCTGCTTACCGACACCCGCAGCAGCGAGGCTCTGGCTCCCGCCGCCGAAGCGGAGGGTTTCTCCGTATTTGTCGGTCCCGAGGAGGACGTGCTTGCCCGTTACGCCCGGGCGGTCGACCATTACGGACTCAGGCGGGTTATCCGGGCTACGGGGGATAACCCCCTGGTGTCGGCCCGGGCCGCAGAAGCGCTGATGGAGATCCACAGCAGGGAAGAATATTCTCTAAGCCATTTTCTGGGGAATCCACTGGGAACGGGGGTGGAGGTGGTCGAGGCCGGGGCTCTGCTTGAAGCCGAAAGCCGGACCCGGGATCCCTACGAGCGGGAGCACATCACCACCTACCTCTACCGCCATCCGCAGGCCTTCAGGATCGGTGAGATTCCCTGTCCGCTCCAATGGGCGTTTCCTGAAGCCCGGGTCACCCTGGATACCGAGGAGGACTACGCTCTTCTCCAGAGTATCTTCTCCGACCTTTACAGAGGTCCTCCGGTAGAGATCGACGAGCTGGTGGACTGGCTGACCAGGAACACCCTCAGCCGATCAGCTTCCGCCCAGGAGGACTAACCCGTGCCCTGGAATGGAGCGGCGAAGGTCCTGCTCGTGCCGTCGGTCAGGGCAGGCATGGGAAGCGGCCACCTCCGGCGTTCCCTGCATCTGGCGGAGATATTCGGGCCGGATAGTGCCGTCCTGGTTGAGACAGGGGATCAGGGCTTATGCTCCGACCCGCAGAAGCTTCTCGAGCCGCTCGGGGGGGACGCCGTCACCCTCAGGGTACTCCGCGCGTACGAGCCGAAGGAGCATTGGGATATGGTGATCGTGGACAGGCGCAGCTCCGGGGTGGAGCAGGTGCGCCGCTTTTTTCCCACCCCGGTTGTCGGATTGGACGAAGGGGGGCCGTCCCGACCCTATCTCAGCTATCTGATCGACACCTTTTCCGCCTACCACCGGCGGCATCGTGCCAATCTGAGCGCTTTGAGCCTTCTCGATCCGCCGGAGAAGGGTGCGGACTTCCACTTCCCCTTTGGCAGGGTGCTGATCAGCTTCGGCGGCGAGGATCCGGCGGACTTGAGCAGCAGCCTCCTCGAGCTGCTGCTTCGAAAGCAGCTGTTCAAGATGAAGCAGATCACGGTGGTTCAGGGACCCTATTTTCAGCGGTCCCTCTGGCCCGATGGAATAGAGGTGCTCCACAGCCCCGGGGACCTGAAAGCGATCCTGCACCGCTACGATCTGGTGTTCTGCTCCTTCGGCCTGACCACCTACGAAGCCCTTGCTGCGGGAGTGCCCGTGATCAATCTGAATCCTACCGCCTACCACAGGCGGCTCAGTGCGGCTGCGGGGATTCCCGAGGTCGGTGTACGGCGGCCCTCGCTCGGGAAGCTGCGGCGCCTGATCGACAAACCGCAAGCCCTGCAGGCTCTGCTGCTTCGCTACCCCAATGAGGTTTTGCACCAGGGTCCCCGGGTTTCGGAGCTTCCCGAGCGTTTGCAGCCCTCCGGGCCGGCTCGCTGTCCCGTCTGTTCTGAAGCGGTGAATCCCGCGGTGGCCCGCTCTGTCGAACGCTCCTACTTCCGCTGTCGCAGCTGCGGCATCCTCTACATGATCGCCTTCGGCCGGGAAAGGACCCACTACGACAGGGAGTATTTCTTCTCCGAATACAAGAAGCAGTACGGCAAAACCTACCTGGAGGATTTTGAATCCATCAAGGGGACGGCCTACAGACGCCTGGAGAACATCCGCTCGGTGCTATCTTTGCGCAGGCGCACAGGAGCCGCCGGTTCTTCCACACCCGCCGCCCGCGTCCCGGGCATAACGCCGTCTACACCCTTCCCAGCGCCGCAACGGTTGCTCGATGTGGGCTGTGCTTATGGACCTTTTTTGCAGGCCGCCCGGGAACGGGGGTTCCAGGTTCAGGGGTTCGACGTCTCTTCCGAAGCGGCCTGCTACGTTCGTGAGGAGCTAGGCATTACCTGCGGCCTGGGGGATTTCTCCTCGAACGACCCTGCCGGGGTGCCTGCCGGGGGCGAAGGGGGTTTCGATGTCATCAGCCTGTGGTACGTGATCGAGCATTTCCGGGACACCGGGAGGGTATTGAGACGGATCAACAGGCTGCTCAAGCCGGGGGGTGTTTTTTCCTTCTCCACTCCGAACGCTTCGGGGATCTCCGCCCGGAAGGACCGAAATCTGTTTTTAAAGAACAGTCCGCCGGATCATTACACGGTGTGGCCTCTCCGGGCCGTAGCCCCGCTGCTGGCCCGCTTCGGCCTCGAATTAAAAAAAATCGTCGTGACAGGCCACCACGGGGAGCGTTTCCCCTGGCCGGGTCGGCTGGAACCTGATTCCCCGATCGCAGCAGGTCTGTCCGGTCTGAGCCGTCTTCTACGGCTGGGAGACACCTTCGAGGCCTACGCGGTCAAGGTGAGGGAACTGCCATGAGCACCAGGTCCTCGGACAAGGTCGTCCTGATCCTGGGGGGCGGGGTGATGCAGCTGCCGGCGGTTCGTCTGGCCAAACAGAAGGGCTGGACCGTGGTGGTGGCCGCTGCCGGCATCGGCGAAGAGATCGAGCAGCTGGCCGACGCTTGCGAGCAAGTGGACCTCCGGGATCGGGAGGCGCTTGCCCGGGTGGCCCGGGGCATCAAGAGGGGCTTCGGTCTTGACGGAGTGTTCACCGCCGGCACCGATTTCTCCACCACCGTGGCCTGGGTGGCAGAGCAGGTGGGGCTTCCCGGCATATCCTACCGAAGCGCCCTGGCAGCTACGGACAAGTCCCGCATGCGGGAGGTCTTCGAAGACCAGGGGGTGCCCAGCCCGCCGTTCTTCACGGTTACCAAGAAGACGGCAAGCTTGCCGGCGGGATTCTCCTTTCCAGTGGTGGTCAAACCGGTGGACAACATGGGCGCCCGGGGAGTTCGCCGGGTGGATGACGAGCAGCAGCTGTTTCAAGCCCTTGAAGCGGCCTTGCAGCAGTCCGGCAGCGGCCGGGCGATCGTCGAGCAGTTTCTGGATGGGCCGGAGCTCAGCCTGGACGCCCTGGTCTACGACGGCCGGGTCACGATCTGCGGAGTGGCGGACCGGCATATCTGTTTTCCTCCCTATTTTGTCGAGATGGGACATACCCTGCCCAGCGCACTCGATACCGCTTCGGTGCGCAGTGTAGAAGAGGTTTTCATTCGGGGTATCCACGCTTTAGGGATCCATAGTGGAGCCGCCAAGGGAGATATCAAGATGACACCGGCGGGAGCCGTGGTCGGGGAGATCGCCGCCCGTTTGTCAGGAGGCTACATGTCGGGGTGGACCTATCCCTTCGCCTCCGGTGTGGAAGTTACCGAGGCGGCCCTGAATATCGCTGTGGGCCTTCCCCCGGGCGATTTGACACCCAAACGGGACTGGGTCTCGGCGGAGCGGGCCTTTATCTCGATCCCGGGCACTGTCGAAGCGCTGGAGGGGTCGGAGAAGGCGTTACAGCAGTCCGGCATCGAAGAGCTGTTTCTGCGGGTTTCCGAGGGACAGCAGGTAGAGCTGCCCATCAACAACATGGGCAAGTGCGGCAACCTGATCTCCAGGGCA
>Ga0315547_1001210_pt1 | contig 21130 bp, 24 predicted proteins | sample SalMarSW160240MG_2_FD_202542 | JGI IMG/M metagenome (GOLD analysis project Ga0315547, IMG submission 202542) | Salt marsh sediment microbial communities from the Plum Island Ecosystem LTER, Massachusetts, United States - Salt Marsh Sediment SW1601-240 ...
ACACTTGAGGCTCCAAAGAGGAAGATATTAGTTTTAGGAGAAATATCTTTTATTAAATCTAGAACACTCCATTTTTCCAGAAACAATTTTTTGAGATTATTTAGTTTCAGAGAAATTACGAGTAAATTATACTTTTTCCCAACTATTAGCTTCTCAAGAAGTTTGAGCGCTATGCTTGCTTTTTTTCCTATTTGCTCCTGATTTAAAAAAATGCCCTCTTTTGAAAATATGAAGGAGTCCACTTCGTTTCTGCCTACTCGCTCCATTTCTTTTTTCAGAATGGTGATCTGATCGAAAGTCTTTCTTTCAGGTTCATCTGAAATCAGGAGAATGTTCATATTCCCTTCCCTGTTTAATTGACAGCTATTAACTCGAAATAAGTGAATATCTTGAATATATAATATTTGAGAAATCTTAGAGGCGCCGAAATCAAACCAAAGCTACTGGATACCAAAAACGGAAGTACATAAAAGTACAATGAGAAATATATAACGTTGTTAAATATGGAAGAGTGAAGTTTGTATGTCGATGGTTGATGTTACTGCGAAACCGGAGGTTTACAGGGAAGCCAAGGCGAAGGGAACAATCAAGCTGAAATCTGAGACTATACGGCTGATCAGAGAGGGAAAGGTTGAGAAGGGTGACCCCTTTGAGGTGGCTAAGGTCGCCGGAATCTTGGCGGCGAAGAACACCAGTTCATTGATTCCCCTCTGTCACCCTTTACCCTTAACCAGCGTAGAGGTTAAACTGCAGATCGTTGATGACTCTAAAGTGGAGGTGGAAACAACCGTTAAAACCCGGGCACAAACAGGGGTGGAGATGGAGGCTCTTGCTGCTGCGGCAACGGCGCTGTTAACGGTTTGGGACATGACCAAGCAGTATGAGAAGGATGCAGATGGACAGTATCCAAGCACCAGCATCCAAAACTTGCATGTAGTCCGCAAAGTGAAGGAGAAACCAGCATGAGCGAGACCGCCCGCAAACACAAAACTGAGGCACCCAGAAAACTCAACTTCGCAGTCATAGTTTCCAGCTCATCTCGCTATCAGAAACTCAAGGAAAGAAAACCCTTCACTGATGCCTCAGGGGACTTGATTGTTGAACTTTTACGGAAGGCTTGTCACAGTGTAGTCTCAAGGGAAATTCTGCCTGATGACAGAGTTTTGATCGGAAAACATGTGGGCAATGCCATAGGCTCAGAAGATGTGGACGCTATCATAGTGTGTGGCGGAACTGGAGTCAGCATAACGGATGTGACGATTGAGACGGTGAGACCCTTGCTGATTAAGACGTTGCCCGGGTTTGGAGAATTGTTCAGGAAGCTGAGCTTCGACGAGATTGGTTCAGCAGCAATAATGACTCGAGCCCTAGCTGGAGTCACAGATCAGGGAAAGGCGGTGTTTTGTGTCCCCGGATCGCCACAGGCAGTCAAACTTGTCATGACAAAACTCATCCTGCCAGAAACAGGGCACATACTAAAACACGCCCGCGAAGTATAGTTTAACAGTAAAATCTTTAAAATCAATTCCACATTAAATATTAGTTTAAAATTCGTTATCATTAATTTTGGAGAGTAAGGAAGCTGTTCATTTTTGAGTAGAGTTAACCGTTTCGGTACAAGAAAGAAGACCATTACAAGGACTTTCCGAATTAGAAATGAATGGGACAGCGTTCTGCAGGAGGAGGCAGCAAGGCAGGGAGTTAGTGTTAACGTCCTGTTGAACAAGCTTCTCAGAAAATACTCCCTTTACTCAAGGTGGTCTAACCGGAACAATGACACCAGTTTTTCACAGCGAACCCTCCGAGAGATTCTAAAGACTGTTCAGGTTGAAAGTTTGGCTGAAGCAGGAGCCAAATCTGGAGCTTTAGATGCCATAAACATCGTAAACTCCATGGGACTCACTTTGAACTATGAATCCTTCGTTTACTTGATAACTGAACACCTTGGAGGTCCACATTTCGCGAGGTGGTTCCAATGTTTCCATCATACCCAAGGAAACAAGGACATCTTTCACCTGCAACACGACCTTGGACCTAAATGGAGCGTTTTCCTCGAAAAATACATTCTTTCCTTCTTGCGGTCCATGACAGATACGGAAGCTACGACAAGGGTCTACGATTATGCAATAACCTTAAACGTAACACGACCAAAATCAAAACCCACTGAGAACCCACGATAAACTGACACAGTTGCTAACTTTAGCCACTCTTAAACTTGTTTAACAAATCCAAAATGTCATTTATTCTCTCTTGAATCTCAAGGGCGTTGACAACAACTGCCCCTACCCGATCTGCTATAAACTCGCAATTCTCAATCATTTTTGGCGTAAACATGTTTTCCCGAGGATCGTTCATCTGAATCAACCCCAATGTTCTGTTATCTGCCCGCATGGGAATCAAAGCCACCGATTCATAGCCGCTCTCATAGCACATATTACGTGTTCGATCCAGTCTCCCTTTCTCTGTGGTTGTATCCAAAAGCCGCGTTGTACTGTTAGTCCAGAAACTTCCCTTCTCTGTGAAATACGGGAGCTTCGAGTCAAATCGTCCCTTGAGCACGTCTCCGCACATACACTCTAGAAACGGACTGCCATTCTCATCTAGAATGTGGTTGCCTTCATCGTCTTTTGCGCAGATACTGTTCTCCTTGAGGATGAAGAAATCTGGGAAACCCTCATAGACATAGTATGGGTAGTCTCCATTGTTTTCTAGCCTGATGCCGACACTTTGACAATTAGAGAGGGAACAAATCTCCCCAAGAATCTCCGCTAAGACCTTTTTGAGGGCAACAAAATCCTGTGTTTTCTCTGACATCTCTTGAGACTCCGATTAGACTTCTTTGTTTACAATGTAAGTAGTAATAAAATTTGGTGTTTACATTTGAATACAATGTGTTGCAGTGTAGACGCTCATCTTAACTGCATTTTACAACAAATCATGCCATGAAGACCTCAGAATAGGAGTCGCCATGAACAATAATTCTGCAGATTTAGAAAGTTGTTGCTTCGCCTAGCTTATGTATCGCGGCTCTTTTGGCCTGTCCTCTTGTGGAGTTCTGCTTTCCCTGATTTTCTCTATCTGTTCCTATCTCTTCTCCTACCTCTATCTACTCCTCTTCTCACAAAACGAAAAACCAAAAACGAAATATTATAAACTAAAAAACTCTCACACACTAAATATTAAGCTTGGTCAATTTTTCTTGACTGGACAACATTCTATTAGCAACTTTTTGGTCAAGGTTTCTTGACAAAAACCCTTTTATGCGTAGAAAAGCACGCAATGTACTATATGGGGGATTAGCCACGCATGAGCGAAGAGTGGTGTAAATTTGTGCAGTTGTTGCGGGGGATATATTGAAACCTCAACGCTTTTTGACGGCGATTATGATCTTCTCGTTAATCGGCTGTTATTTTACATTACTGCTTCCGACTGTTTTGGCAACCGATTCTGATGCCACCTTTTTGGACCATTTTGAAGGAACACAAATTAACCCTGAAAAATGGATCGTGCAAGAAAACACCGACTTGTCTGGACTCCCCGCTTACGGAGGCTCTGTCAAAGTAGTAGACAGTCACCTGATTTTGTCAAGCAACGGCTCAAGCTATCCTTGGATAATTAGCGCTACAAACCCTTTTCCAACAACTGGTGATTTCGCCATCGAATTCGACTTCACATACACCTGCATAAGCGATTGGGGAAACGGCATGATAATCAGGGCAACCACCCAAGACTCCCACACGGACATTTTACGCATATGGGCAGACAACGAAGGTAGCTGGACGAAAGTGGGAATAAGAGTAGACCTATTGGGCAATCAAGTCTACCGTCTGGAGATTCCAGGCTGGGAACCAAGCGGTCCCAAACTAGTTTTTAGGCTCCAATATTCCAATGAAAGATACACTCTTTTCATCGACTCTGTCGAGGTAGCATCGGTACAATCACAATTGAGACCAGACATGATTCAAATCGGACACCCTCCAGTTGATTATGTTCCATGGCCGACAGAAACAGTAATCGACAACATAGGCGGCTGGAACTCCTTCAAAATAGGCTACATCAAAATGCTGGTACCAACAGAAATTTCTGTTTCAACAAGCACTTCCACAACTCTACTTGGCTTCAGTGTAGACATTAACGGCACATTGAAAACACAAAACGAAGAAACTCTGGCTAATCAGAACGTAATTTTGTCATATCAAATCCCAGGACTGCCAGACTGGCACCCAATTGCTTCAGTAATCACAACTGATAACGGCGCTTTTTCGGCCACTTGGCTCCCAACAGCCACAGGATTGTTCACCATCAAGGCAGAATGGAACGGCAACAACAACTATGCGGGATCCCTAGACGTCAAAAACATAAGTGTGCTCCGCGGCACGGGTGAAACCTTATTGTTCGTTGAGTCAAATTCTACTCTGTCATCGTTATCTTTCGATTCCATCGCAAACAGGATCAGTTTCACTGTTAGCGGTCCTTCCGGTACCAAAGGATACGTTAGATTCTTTGTTTCAAAAACACTCTTACCAGTCACTGACTATACAAAAGTGTACATTGACGGAAAAGAAACCGACTACATCACAACTCCGTTAGGTGAAATGAATCTGCTTTACTTTGAATATTCACACTCCACGCACGACGTAACAATAATGGAGCTGTCAGAGACCATTGAACCCGAGTTGCCTTCGGATACACTTGATTCAGATCCGACGACTCCACTTACTTCTCCAAAAACAGTTGTCTATGGTGAGATTGAATCAACCTTTCTAACACCAACTACAATTGCCATAGCAGCTCTAGTAGCCGTAGCTATTGTCCAAGCAATCATTATAATCTATTTTAAGAAACGCAATCGGTAAATATACCTTCAAGTGCTTAACACTGGTAATCAGAATTTTACAAACTTTTTACAACCAAATTTTACAAAACAACATAGTTAAAGGGGGTATCTTTAAATCTGCAGATTTAGAGAAGACTCACGATAAGAAAGTTGTTACTTCGCCTAGCTTATGTATCGCGGCTCTTTTGTTCTGTTCTCTTGGGGGGTTCTGTGTTCCCTGATTTTCTCTATTTTTTGCTCCATCTCTTCAGCTTGGCGTTCCAGCTCAGACAGGTCTATTTCGATGCCTAGAATCTTGGTTAGCGTGTTGAGAACGGCTTGAACTGATCTGGGTTGGGGAATGTCTAGGTATCTTATCTCACAAAGGAGACATATTCCCTCTATCTTTCGCTGCTGGGCGATGCCTATTAGAAGACCGTTAAGACCCGTGATTCTTCCATCCCCACTGACTAACTGGACACCATTTTCCCTCAAAAACTCTACGAGTTCAGGCTTGTTCACCACCCCAAAGACCCGTGGCTTCACATCATGAGGATTGGGAACGGCTGCGAAAGTGTAGACCCGTTTAGCGCCAAACTCCTCAGCGACATCCAAAACTTGGTTGGCCAGCTCCTGTAGTTCACTTAAGGATTGGGGCTGAATCTCCCCGTTGCAAACTATCAGGTCACTTTGTTTTCCATTGCTGTAGTAAAAGCGGTGTCTGTATTGGCTGAGTTTTCCCATCCCATCCTTGAAGTAGATGTCGTTGCTTGGGCTACGGATTTCAGCAAACTGTTTTGCGTCTAACTGTTGGATCAGGTAGTCAGCTGACATCCTAGCCAGCATTCCCATGCCAGGCCAGGCAGCAATTAAGGTTGGGTTTCTGAGTGAGGGCTTTTCCTTGAAGTGTATTTCCATGCTCCCATCTCCGTTGCCAAAAATCTTCTATGTTTTGAAGTATGAATGGAACTTATTAATCGTTCCATAAGCGAAATGGCAGCTGTTAATGGTGCGGATGAAGAAATGATGGTCAGGTCTTTCGTAATACTTTGCAGCAAGTTAGCCTCTATTTCTGAATTGATGGCAAATATTGACTCTGTGTTCATAAACGATAACTAATATGCTACAATATGAAATAGGGGAGTCTCCGTTGTCAAAAAACATTACAATCCCCGAAGAAATAGTTAAACGAAAAATTATTGTTTACAAGCCCCGCATCGACATCAAAACAGTAAGAGCAACTGCCGAAAAGATGAAGACCCAACTGTTCCGAAAGTTTGTTTTTCTGAAACCAAAACCCGAAGAAGTACAGCTTGTTTCAATCAACAGGTACTTTGAACCATACGTCGTTGTTGACGGAGAATACAGTATTGACTACTCCAAGAACTGGGTCCACAACATTCAAGTTGACGATACAATGCAAAATCTCACACTTTTCGGCGAAAAGGTACGGCCAAAAACTTTGAGAGGTAATCTTCAGATACCCTGCAAAATACTCCAACTAACTGGGGAAGGTCGCTTCAAACGCGAGGCGAAGGCTCACATTATCTTTGACAAGCAGTGGCGTGAGGTTGGACTTGAACAGCTTCCCTTCGTACCTTTTGAGGAGCAACCTGAAAAAATTCTGAGCAATGTTGATCAAGAATTTGGAAATGCTGAGATGGCCGCTGAAAAAGAGGTGGAGATTCTTAAATCGAGAATCGTCCGGCGACCCTCCGAGATTTTGTGTATCCACAATGAATTGTTCAAGGTTTCCGAGCGTGCTGTAATTTACAAGCCGATGTACAAAGTTACTGTCCGGAACGTTAAGACAAAAAAAGAGACTACAATGATAATCGACGCAATCACCGGAAAGACCACATCTGCTATTCAACAAACTCCAGCCCCTCAGAAGAAAGAAACCGCCAGAGAACCTGCAAAACCATCATCATCTGCGAAAACTGCCGTAGACAATGTTTCCAGTCCAGTAAAGAAAACCGAAAACAAAGTGAAGCCCAAACTAAAGGTATAACAAACGTCAGTTTTTGCCAAACATAAAAAACCTGTTCAAACGACTTAGAAACTTGATTTCTAACTTTCGGTGCGTCATTGCGAGTTTGCCGAAAACTGAAAAACTAAAAGCAGCGTACAAATATATTCTTTCATTGAACTTTGGAGTGTCGTTCATTGATTTTGCAGTTGCAGCGTCGGCATGTTGATTTGTTGAAGCAAGAAGCAAAGAAAGTGCACCCAGTTGAAGCTTGTGCGATGCTCTTCGGAAAATTGTCTCAGAACGATGCTGTTGTTGAAAAAGTTGAGTTTGCCCCAAACGAGTTACAGTCCACTGTGAGGTTTGAAATAGACCCAGTAAAGGTTGCTGCCGCCTTCACTGAAGCGGAGGACGAGGGTTTAGATTTCATTGGTCTGTTTCATTCTCATCCAGCACCAGCTGCTCCTTCGCCGATCGACCTCAAATACATGAAATTATGGGGGGACGCCCTCTGGCTAATCCTGTCTTCAACTGACGGCAAACTAGCTGCATATCAATTAAAGGACGATAAAGTCAAAGAGGCAACTATGCGAATCGAATAGTTATTCTTCTGCGTCCTCGACGCCTTTCTCTGTAATCTTGAATCGCGTCTTATTTTCTGGCAGGTAGGGAGAGTCTATAACTGTAGCGAGTCTGGTTCCTTTTCCTCCTTTCCTCAGGTAGACTCTATGCGTGGATGCGTGAGCCATGACGTTTCCGCCTGCTGGTCTGTTGGGATCTCCGAAAAATGCTGTAGGGTTAGCCTGAACCTGATTCGTAATCACGACAGCCAAGTTATATGCTTCTGTTAGCCTCAGCAGCTTGTGGAGTTGGCTGTTAAGTTTCTGTTGGCGTTCTGAAAGATTTTCTCTGCCAACGTATTCGCCTCTGAAGTGACCAATCATCGAGTCTACGACAACTAGTTTCACGTTGTTTTCTGGACAAAACTTGAAGAGATGATCTGTCAGCAAACATTGATGGCTGCTGTTGTAAGCCCGAGCTAGAAAGATGTTTCCCAAAGTTTCGTGGGGATCAACTCCTAACGATTCAGCTATCTGGAAAACTCGTTCAGGAATAAAAGTTCCCTCAGTATCGACGTAAACAGCGTTTCCGTTTAATCCTCCCTGCTCTACTGGAAGCTGGACCCTAACGCAGAGCGATAAAGAAATCTGGGTTTTGCCCACTCCATACTCGCCTATGAGTTCGGTCATGGCTTGGGTTTCGATTCCGCCTCCCATAAGCTCGTTTAGGTTATTGGAGCCCATGGAGCACCTGAGCATGTTCTGTCTCTTTTTCCACAGTTCCTCCGCTGTTATGAAGTCGACGCCCAGCTTTTCTCTGGCGGCTTTCACAATGTTAAGGACGGTGTTGAAGCCTATTCCCGTCTTTTCCGCTATTTCTTTGGGTGGAATCACGGAAATTGCTTCTGCGGTTGTGAATCCGGAGGCTTTGAGTTTGTTGGCTGTGGCGGGTCCGACGCCGGGAAGGTTTTTCAGATCGCTATCTTCTTCCATCTCAATTTCACCTTTTCAATTATTGAATTATCATTTCGATGTTTGATATGGAGTTCTCGATGAATTGTTTTAAACTATGTGGCACACCGTATGACTACAGAGAGGGGAGAGATCAGTGAAAGTAATCTTATTTTCAAAAACATTTCTTCAATTTAATGGTTGACCTAAAGAACAGAAAATGGAGTAAACACGCAAAAGCGGCTGGGTCTATAAACGTTGAAACAAAGGCTTATTTTTCGGAAAGAGTAAGACATATTTACTTTTGTTTACTTAGAACCATTTCAACTCTGATGTTGGTTGAGTGGAAAGGCAGAGAGAAGGCATGGTTGAGCATGGTTCTGGAAGTTAACTATAAAGTTAGACTGTTTAAGCCCTCTGATTTAGAAGGGGTAATTCGGATAAACAGAGAATGTCTTCCCGAAAACTACACCACACTCTTTTTCATGAATTTGTACAAACGCTTCTCAGAAACGTTCATCGTCGCTGAAGTCAACAGAGAGATAGTGGGCTACGTTATGTGCCGCATTGAAACTGGAATTCCGGTTTTTAAACTGCTGGGAATAACAAAGAAGGGTCATGTGATTTCCATCGCTGTCCTGCCTAATCATCAGCAGAAGGGAATCGGTTATGCGCTGATGCGAGAAGCGACGCAAGCTATGGTGAACTACAAGGCAAAGGAGTGTTACTTGGAGGTTAGGGAAAGCAATCTGCCCGCTGTAGGGCTTTACAAGAAATTGGGGTTTGAAATCGCGCGAACGCTCAGAAACTACTATGCGGACGGAGAAGATGCCTTTGTTATGGCAAAGCAACTGCCCCTTTATATGAAGTGAACAAAAAATTTCTATAATGTTACCTCCAATTTCACATTTCCTTTTGTTACATGGCTAAAGCAATCAGGCTACAGGCACTCTCTAAAGCAGCAAATTACAGAAAAAATTTGTTTACCCTAAAATAGAAATGCCCGAGTTAGGTCAAAGCCTAGGCAGATCAACAAAGCATAATCAGCCATCCAGTCTCCAGCCACAACCCGCCTCGTTGATGTGATCGCATAAGACCGACCAGAGCCGACTGCCGGGCAACCAACCGTGCCTAGCCGACCTATCCAAGCGTGCTCCCTAACTCGGGCAATCAGGCATATGAGGGTTTGTAATCTATATAGGTTATCAAAACGAGAGTTAATATAAGATCAAATGACGGAAACAAATTTTGACATGCTTTTTGGTATCTAACAATATTATTTTGAATTCTTACTTAGCGTATATATTAAGCATATAAAGGGAATAGCCCGTCAACACGCATTTCACATCATTTTTATTGCAAGTTTTCACGTAGACAAATAAACAGGTTATAGTAGTGTAGAATTGACTAAACTAGAGAACCAGTACACCACTCAGTTAGCAACTTTGGATGAACCAGAGTTCCTTGGAGAACGGGTATCAACCGCCATGAACCATCGGAACTAAAACAATTTCCTCAGCATCTTTGACCTCAGTTTCAAGCCCATGTAACACGCTGATCTCCTTTCCTCCAACGAGAATCAGAGCGTTTGGTCTGGGGTCATCAAGCTGTGAGTCAACTAGAACCCGCTTGAACTCGCATGAAAAAGTTTCAGTAAGCTTCATTATAACTTTTCTAACTGTTGCTGGTTCCTCCAGCTTCACCTGAAAACGTTTTTTGCCGGAAAGCCGTTGGAATATCCCTAAAAACCTAATTTCTACATTGACAACCATATTTAACTCTCTCGTAAACTACGGGCTTTCGTCTCCGAAAAGCTCCACTATCTCCGATGTGAATTCAATTATATCGTTCACTTGCTCCATTGTCTTTTCGTTATCCGATTTAGGGTTCTGTGCCAATTGTTGGAGGGCTTTTTCGATTTCGACGAGAAAGTTCAAAATCGGTTCTTCAACATTCTGTCTGGTGCGGAGGGTCTCATGGACTATCGGCACGATAAAAGCTGGATCCCCCAGACTATAATAAATAGCCGCTTGGGCTTTCGTCAGGGCTTCAATGATAAAACCTGCTGCCATGTAAGGCGTTTTTTTAGCCGCGGTCAATTCTGCCTTTGCCTCTCTGAGGTAACGGCTAGCCCAGCCTTTTCGATAACCGTCCATCGTTGGCAATCAGGTTTTCCCTCTTTTTCTGTTTGTTCTGTTTATTCATGAGATACGTAAGTGGTTATAAAAATATTCGACAGAAGTTAACGAAGAAGGAAATGAACAGCCCTCTCTTCAACTTCGCAAGTTTCTTTATTCTTCCTCAGGTTCGGGAGCTTCAGAACCATAAATTGTGTTTGCCAATCGAGCGATGTAACCAGCTACCCTGTTTCTTAGTTTCGTTGAAGAAATGTTTGTGAATTCAGTCACAAATTGTTTATTGTTTTCAAAATCTGCCGTAAATTTGTTCGGATACTTGTCTAGCAACTCTCGAGCTATCCTTTTCACCTGTTCAGTACGCACTTTTCCCATTTTTCACCACGTCCTCCCTGTAAGCAGTTTCTTCATCCTTTTAGTCCTGAATTGTCCCATCATCATGCCTTTTATCCCTTACGCCTTCTACTCCAAAAAAGTCAATGAAATTCTGGAAAATCTGGTCAGCAACCTCACTTTTTTCTTTTCCCTTCAGCTGAGCTATAGCCTCAACTACGGTAGGAATGAAAGAAGACGTAGTCAGCTTACCCTTAAACGGACCCCTGAAACGAACAGGTCCATCCGTTTCTGTCATAAGATTCGTTAAGGGTATGCGCCTAATGACTTCTCGGATGCCGTCTGAGAATACCGAAGGCGGTCCCTCAGTGATGTAGTAGCCGCGGTCCACTATTGTGGGGATTAGGCTGTGGGGCTGGCTGAACCAATGCAGAAGAACCTTTTTGATTTTGTAGGACGGGAGTAGACTCACGATTTGGCTAGTGGTTCCCCTAGAATGGATTATCACGGGTAAAGATATTTTCTCAGCCGCGGAAAGCATCTTATGGAAGACCTGCATCTGGGCTTCTGTGGGTTCTCCGCTTCCCGAGTAACTGGAATCTAAACCTATCTCCCCAACAGCCACTACTCTTTGGCGGTTCTCTCCATTTTCGAAAATAAGATCGATTGTCTCCTGTATTTCATTGGAGCCTAGATTTTTTGTGTTCCAAGGATGAATCCCTAAAGCAGCATACACATGATCAGGATATTCCTCAGCTAAACGAAGGCTTTGACGACTTGATTCTAGGTCCATAGAATTGGCGACCAAAGCAAAAACGCCTAACCGCTTCGCGTCTTCCACGATTTCTCCAACATTCTGTGCGTACTTACTGTCTGCAAGGTGAACGTGAGCATCAACAAATCTCATGGTAAACCCTATTCTTTTAATCATTGACAGGTTTCACTGGAGCTAAAAACCTTTCTGCTAGTTTAGTTCAGCCACTAATCTCTCCAAGGTTTCCTCTACTTGCAGGATATGCTTCAAAGTTTCCTCTGAGCCTTCATAACTTTTCGTTGTCTCTCGACACTGCTTCAAAACATCTGTGAAAGCTCTTCGGCAACGAAATCTCTCCAAACACTCACCGATTCTCTCGGTTCTACCGAAGAAGCTTAAAAGCCAAGCGATTCAACGAACAAGATTACCCTAAACAGACCCGAGTGAAAGTAAAAGTAGCAAACACCCTATCAACCAGATTCTCTACAGTAACGCAACCAAAAAAGGTCACTAAAAAGACCTTTCTGGATGAAGATTCGCTGAATAGGGAGAGTTACTCAGCGATTGTTTCAAACTCGACTTTTATCGGTATGTTATCCTTAAAGATAGATACGACAGGACAGTTTGCTTCGGTTCTCCTCCAGACAGCGTTAAGTTTTTGTTCTCTCGCTTTGGAAGTCACGGTGACTTTCAGGTTTACGCCTGTCAACTTGGGCGAATCTGCGGGCTTGTCTGCTTCTGCCACGACCTCCATTTTGCTGATTTCAATTTTGCTCTTTTTGCAAACGTCAGCGAATATTGTTACTGCGCAGTCAGCTAGAGACATAATCGTCAACTCCAATGCTGATGGTCCTGTGTTGTCTCCACCTTTTGCGGTTTCTAGGTCCAAAACTACGCTGTGACCTCTCGAGTTATCCGCGATTGTACGAACGTTTTCAACCCATTTTGCAGTTGCTTTAGTTTTAGGCATGTTTTTTCACCAATATTTCTAGTATTCTGTTTTCTAGGTTAAATATCTATTGTCGAGTAAAAAGAAACTTTAACAGCCAAAAATATCTTAGTTCATCTTAATACCTTAAAGAGTGAAAAAAGAAAATGGAAGGGATTTGTTTCATTCCACATGGACCCTGAAGAGGTCTATGTCTTCCGCCATCTCTCGTGTGCTCTTCAAGAATTCTCTGGTTGCCCGCTCTACATCCTTGGATTGTGTTATGTATCGTCCGACAATGATTATGTTTGCTCCGTTTGCCAAGGCTTCAGGCGCTGTTTCAGGAGTTATTCCGCCAGCAACGGCTACCAAAAACTTCTGGCCTTCGAATGTCTTCCGCATCTCTTTGATTAGGTCCCAGCGTGTTTTGCCTGTTTTCTCCGCATCTATGGCGCGATGTAGAATCGCAACGTCAGGTAATCTTTTGAGTGACCGAAGCTTCCCAACAGGGTCGTCAACGTTCATCAAATCCATTACCGCATAGATTCCCAGCCGTTTTGCTTCTTTGATGAATTTGTCGATAGTTTCTGGGGGTGCTAACCCAGCGACTACAACGGCGTCGGCTGTTTCCTCGAAGGCTAGGTCAACCTCCACTTTTCCGACATCCAGCGTCTTCAGATCCGCTACGATGAACATGTCTTTAGCTACTTTCCTCAGGTCACGGATGATGTTCACGCCATATTTTTTCAGCAGGGGAGTGCCAACCTCGAGTATGATTCTGTCGCTCTCCGGCAGTTCGCTTATGATCTTCTTCACTCTTTCTATGTTGGGAACGTCGAGGGCTATCTGCAGGTAGGGTGGTCTCCACAGCCTAGGCACTTTGAAGCCCATTATCGGATGTTTTGCTCTGTCTTTGTCATACATGATTTTCTTCAGCGAAGGATAGTTCTCTAACGCTCTCTTCAACGCCAGTTTTGTGGCTCCATAATTATAATGGTAAATGCTACGGTAATCCTTAGCCTGTGGATGAATAAAGACGCTGCATATGATCACCCAATCATCAACCTTATCCTCCGGAATAATCCCCTCCTCAACAGAGTCAGCAACCGCCTTTGCCACGGCTGCCTGAGCAGGACCAAAAATTTTTGCTGTCTGCTCCATGTTTTTTACAGTGACCTTTGGCACAAGAAGAGTGTGAGGTTTAGGTGGAAGATTCGGTCTGATAACTGCTAGAAGCGGAGTGTGACCGGCAGACAAGTTTGACAAGCCGTTGGCAAAAGCTTGCCCAATAGGACCTTCCTTGTCTCCAATCAGCAAATCTATGTGGGCAACTTCTGTTCCTTCACCCATCAGAGCTTCGCCAATCAGATAAGTATGTTCTCTGCGCTTCGTGGCTTCTTCGAAAAATAGTTTCCTCTCATCTACATCCGAAAAGTCAACATCAAACTCTCTCATCCACTGATACAGAGTGTCACGATGGATCCCCAAAACCTCTGCTGTACCCTTAATTGTCGGTTTTGTCGACCTGCTCCCCTGAGTCCTCCTCAGTTTTCTTTCCTCTTTCTTGGCTGTCGCCAGCAACTTGATGAATTCCTCTTTTGTTTCCGGTTTTTTACCGTCATATCCCGACACAATACCACTCTCGATGAGAGAATTTCACTAACCGCCTATAAAAATGTGTCGGAACAAAATCGGCAATCTTTAATGAATCCGACACTTTCTTGAGGAAGATCTTTTTCAAAAAGAATTTTTCCGACAGAAATCTTTTGGCTTTCACTACCGATTTATCCTCAAGAATTTGATTGTGGTGAAGTTCAGAAATTTCAAACCCATTTTAGACATGTTACAAGATCAATGTCTATGAATGAAAAGCTGGAAAAACCTTCGCTGTGTATTGTCTTTTTTGGTTCGTAGGATTATTGAGGTATATTTTCATGGGTTTATGTTTTTTCACTTATTAAACTGTGACTTTTACTCTTTGAAATAGCCATTAAAGAACACAATCATTGTCTTTCTTGGTTTTTCAGAAAAAGTACTGTTTTCAACAATGAAGTATTATTAGGCTCCTAATATGAATGGTTTCTAGGAAACGGTAGGTGAGGGTATGGGCAAGGAGACATCGCCACGAAAGGCTTCCATAGCATTGTGGATATGCAGCATAACACTACTGGCTATTGCGCTAGTTGTTAATATTTGGATCCAGCTTTACGATCCTAGCCTCATCAACGTAATGAACTTTGTAGCCTTCTTTATCATAATACCGTCATGCGTTGTGCTCAGTGCGGTCGCCTACGTGCTCAATGGATATAAAAACATCTTCAGGAAATAGCTGTTATCTGGATACAATTATTCTCCCCCTTTTTTATAGTTAACAGTTAAGAGCTGTGTTTCTTCCACAAAACGTTAAACCGCTGAACCAAACAGCAAGATTAATGGGTCTGATGTAAAGAGATTCGCGTCAATAATTGTCCAATTACTGATTCTTTCCTTTTCTCTGTCACCGTTTATCTTGATCTGCTGTTCTTCTCTTCGCGTCTTTTCTTTTCGTTTACTGCTTCCCTTATCCATTCTGAAGGCTTACCAACTGTTTTCAGGTACTGAAGCTGGTCTGTGGTTAGGCGTACTCCATAGTGAAGCTTCCTTTTGCTCATTGTTTGCACCGTTTAAATTGATATTAAAAATAAAGAAAAGCTTTATGAAGTCAAAATATTGACTGCTGATGTATCCCAGTTTTTCATAGGAAATCGTCAAAAGAAGCCTTTCGAAGTTACAAACAGTTGGCGCAGTTTTCGTGTAAAGAAATATAAATAAGTAAGGTAGTGCTCAGAAATCAACAAAATGCCCTGAGTAAGTGTTTGGGAGGAAAGCGGGCGGTGGAAGATGAATTTTTGAAGTCGGCTCTTGGCTTAATTGATGCCAGCGAGAACCATGAACGATACAGGGGAGAAGAGTGTATAAATCTGATTGCAAGCGAGGGCCTCAAATCTCCGGCAGTAGAGGAGATGTTGAGCTTGTCACAGGACTTGGAGTCCAGATACGCCGAAGGAGAGAATGACCTTGAAGGACACGTTAAAGCGAGGCACTATCAAGGACAGAAATACATGACGCAAATTGAGAATTACGCAGCGGATCTGATGAAAAATCTGTTCGGGTGTAATTGGGCTGATGTGAGGCTCGTCTCAGGCACCCACGCGAATCTTGCCACCTTTAAAGGCATCTCGTTAGCGACAAAAAATAATCGGATGGTGGTTTTGCCCCTTAGCGCTGGGGCTCATATTACCCATGACTACTCTGGTCTAGCCGGCAGGGTCTTGGGGTTGGAGACTGTCAATCATGCTTACGATATAGACGAATTGAATATTAATCCGGAAAAGTCTGCGACTATAATTGACGCAACTAGACCTGGCATAGTGACTTTCGGAGGTAGTGTCTTCCAGTTTCCCCATCCCATTAAAGAGCTAGCAGAAGTCGCTAAGGATACGGGCGCTTACGTTGTCTACGACGCAGCCCACGTTTTGGGCTTGATTGCCGGCGGAGAATTTCAGGACCCTTTTGGAGAAGGAGTAGATTTCATAACTGCGTCGACCCACAAAACTTTTCCAGGACCTCAAGGCGGGGTTATCCTCGCGAATTGTGAAGATGAGAGGATGAAAAAGGCGATTAAGAAGGTGCAACAGGCGGTCTTTCCATTGACTACCTCAAACACCCATCTTGGGAGGCTTCCTGCCTTGGGTTTAGCAGCCTTGGAACTGAAACTTTATGGTAAAGAGCTGGCTAAGCAGACGATTAAGAATGCTCAGAAGGCGGGTAGGTATCTGTTCGAAAATGGCGTGAAGGTTCTGGGAAGAAAGAATGGGTTTACACGGTCCCATCAGATTGCTGTTGACGTTCGAGATTACGGTGGAGGACAAAAGATTGCCTCTAATCTTGAGGAAGCCAATATAATTCTGAACAAGAATCTTCTGCCTTACGACAATCAGCACAACCGTAACGATCCGTCGGGTCTCAGGATAGGTTTTCAGGATGTGACTAGGAGAAGCTTCAAAGAAGGAGACATAGAATGCCTATGTTCCTTGATGTTAGATGTCGTGAAGGGCACAAGGAAACCCTTTGAAGTGAGAAAGGATGTTATCAAATTGAGGCAGAGCTTCAAGGAGATCAAATACGGTTTCCAAAGTGTCAACGAAGCTAAAGAGTATCTTAGGAAATATGTTTAGACATTCAAGAATCAAGTGGTTTTACATAGAGTATAGTCGTTTTTCAAGTCTATCTTTCCACTACGATAATCTTTTATATCAGAAGATCTTCTGTTTTCTCAAGCAAAGGAACTTGGGCATATGAACAGCTACTCGGTGACTTCAACGAACAATTCTTGGCGGTTCTATAGCTTTAGCTATTTCTTTTATAATTAAGCCCAGCCAGCTAAAAAACGCGCATCTTAGCTTTCTGGGCTTCATGGAGGATTTAATTGTTATGATACAAAATCATGAAAAAAACCGCAAGAGAATCGTGGTCAAATACGGGGGATCCAGCCTCGCAGATCACGAACGAATATTGAAGGCAGTTACGGCAGTTGCTGAAGAAGCAAAAAAGGGTACACAGATAGCCGTAATAGTTTCAGCGATGGGAAAGACAACTGACACACTCTTTAATGCTGCCAAGAACGCCTCTAACGGCAAGGTCAAAAAGAGAGAATTAGATGAGATTCTGGCCATGGGGGAAAGAACCAGCATCAGAATCATCGCCGCCGCATTGAAAGCACAAGGGGTGAACTCCCGTTACGTGGATCCCCATGACCCGGAATGGCCCATCATAACAGACAACGCATTCTCAGACGCCAACCCAATTTTGGATATATGCTACGAAAGAGCTAGACAGAATGTGCTTCCCCTCGTAGAGAAAGGCGTCGTACCCGTGATTGCAGGCTTCGTGGGAAGAACAAAAGACAACAAAGTAACTACATTGGGGAGGGGTGGAAGCGATACAACCGCCTTCATCTTAGCGAAGGCTTTGGAAGCTGACGAACTCATCATGGTTACCGACGCTGAAGGAATTATGTCTGCCGATCCCAAGATAATAGGCAACCCGAAAAGGCTTCCAGAAATTGATGTAAACACTTTGGTTGGATTAGCGGATTCGGGCACCAAGTTCATTCACAGGAAGGCTCTGCGATACAAGGATTCGTCAGTAAGAGTTAGGGTAATCAGGCACACTCACGGCAATCTAAACGCAGAAGGCACAGTAATCAAGGGAGCATTCTCAACCGAGCTGGATGCAGCTCTGGCAAACCCATCTCCGACCATGTCTATCACAGTTGTAGGCAAAGGTGTTTCTGAACAGCCTCAAGTAATAAAAGAGCTGACTGAAACAGTGAAAAACCACGCAGAATTGTTGGGATTATCCGTGAACTATGACTCCATGATACTCTACGCTTCAGAGAACTCTAATTCGAATCTGCTTCTCGAAAAAGTTCATGAAGTAATCCTAAAACACGAGGAAACCCTAGCCATGTCTGTCAGAAAACAATTAGCCTTCCTCAAGATCAAGGGCGTCGATCTGGAAAAGACACCTGGTCTAACAGGAAGAATAGCAGAGGCTCTGAGATTGAATGCCGTCAACATCTTCGGTCTGATGACAATCACATCAAGCATATTGCTATTCGTAAACTGGAATGAAAGAGAGAAAGTCATAAAATTAGTTAGGAACGCTTTAAGAGGTGACTAAAAATGTTGAAAGCAGCTGTTTTAGGAGCAACAGGCAACGTCGGCCAGATATTCGTTCAACTGCTAGATGGGCACCCATGGTTCAAGACTTCAGTTGTGGCAGCCTCCGAAAGAAGCAAAGGAAGAACATACGGTGAAGCATCAAGATGGAGACAATCAACACCCATTCCAGAAGCTGCCGCCCAAATGAACGTTGTAGACATAACGCCAAAAGCAGTTAACGACGTTGACATCGTCTTCTCAGCCTTGCCTTCCGCTGTAGCCAGAAAAGCAGAGGAAGATTTCGCCTCTGCAGGATACGTTGTGGTAAGCAACGCCTCTGCCCATAGAATGGACCCTGACGTTCCTATGATAAATCCTGAAATAAACTGCAGCCATGTCAGCCTCATCGAGGAACAACGCAGAAAAAGAAAGTGGGACGGCGCCATCGTCACAAACCCCAACTGCAGCACAACAGTTCTATCACTCGCCCTGAAACCGATCTACGACGAATTCGGCATCAACAGCATCATCGTATCCACGATGCAAGCAATCTCGGGCGCTGGATACCCTGGGGTAGCCGCCATGGACATCATAGATAACGTTATTCCCTACATTGGGGGAGAAGAAGAAAAGATGGAGACTGAAATGCAAAAGATATTAGGTTCTCCTTCAGAACCAGCGGATTTTAAGGTCTCAGCCAGCTGCCACAGAGTTCCAACAATTGATGGTCACATGGAAGCCGTCTTTGTGGAGACAAAGAAGAAAGCTGAGCCCAAAGCTGTAGCTGAGGCTATGGAAAACTTTGTTGGGGAACCCAAAAAGCTAAAGCTTCCTTCAGCCCCAGAAAAACCCGTTATCGTTACGTGGGAGAAGGATCGTCCGCAAACCAGACTGGATAGAATGGAGGGCAATGGCATGAGCACTGTAGTGGGCAGAATTCGAAAGGATCCCGTGTTAGATGGGGTGAAATTTATTGCTCTGGGTCACAATACCATACGGGGAGCTGCTGGATGCGGCGTCCTTAACGCGGAATACTTGAAAGTAAAAAAGTTCATCTAAAGGAGAATGAAACCTTTGGAATCAGGTAAAAAAAGGCGATTAAGAAGAATCTTCCGAAGCGACAACCGAACCGTGATTGTTCCTATGGATCACGGCGTATCAATTGGTCCAGTTAAGGGACTGGTTAATATGCAGGGCATCATTGACAAGCTGTTGTTGGGGGGCATTGACGCAGTTGTTATCAACAGGGGCATAGCAAAAAGTGTTGACACTGGAAACGCTGGATTAATTGTTCACTTGTCCGGAATCACGAAGCATTGTCCTGACCCAAACAACAAGGTGCAAATCTGCTCTGTAGCCGACGCAGTCAGGTTAGGCGCAGACGCTGTTTCAGTTCACATTAATGTGGGCGCTAAACAGGAAGCCCAGATGCTCTCAACTTTGGGTAAGGTAGCCTGCGAGTGTGATGATTATGGTATGCCATTGCTGGCTATGATGTATCCCCGAGGACCAAACATCAAAGATTCACATGCAGTGGATGTAGTGGCTCATGCATCCCGCTTAGGTGCAGAGTTGGGAGCCGACATTATCAAAACAAACTACACAGGCGATGCCCAATCCTTCAAAGAGGTTGTTAATTGTTGCCATGTTCCCGTCATTATAGCGGGTGGACCAAAAGCTGAGACCACCAGAGATGTCCTGCAGATGGTAAAGGATTCCATAACTGCTGGCGGCGCAGGTCTCTCGATTGGCAGAAACGTTTTCCAACACGAATACCCATCAAAGATGGTTAAGGCTCTTTCAGCCCTTGTCCACAAAGAGGCATCAGTCGACGAAGCCTTGAAGATTCTGGGTGAATCTAAATGAAAGAACTTTGGATCGAATTAGACCCCTCCCTTCCTGAAGACAAGAAAAGCAAGCTGCTGAAGTCTGCGGCTCAGTTCTGTGATGCCGTGCTGGTTGATGCAAAAGATATAGAGAAAGCCAAGAAGGCTGGAATTAAGGCTGCCTCAGTTTCTGTGGAAGCAGACATCACAGTTCTTTCGGTCTTAGACTCTGAGAAACTTAAGGAGTTGAAGGCTAAGGGCAGACTTGTCGCTGTGAAGATAACTATCGAAGGAAAAAAGGATGAGGAAACTGCTATAGAGGCGGCTGGGCTCAAGTCCGATTACATTATTGTTGGCACTCCAGACTGGAAAATTATTCCCTTAGAGAACCTCATCGCCAAGACCCGAGGAAAAACCAAACTGCTCGCAGAAGTCTCCAGCACAAAAGAGGCAAAGGTTGCCTTGGAAACTTTGGAGCTTGGATCAGACGGAGTGGTCCTGAAAACAGCTAGCCTTGAAGAACTTAAGGAAACTGCAGAGTTTGCCAAGAAGGGGTCTCTTGCGCTTGAGTTGGTTGTTGTTGAGGTTGTTGAGTTGAAGGAGATTGGAACCGGCGCCCGAGCCTGCATTGATACGTGTGACCTTATGAAGCCGGGAGAGGGTATCCTTTTGGGTTGTCAGTCATCTGGTTTGTTTTTGGTTCAGGCTGAGGTTCATGAAAGCCCATACGTGGAGACGCGCCCATTCAGGGTGAACGCTGGACCACTTTCACTGTACGCTCTCACTTCCCCAACCAGAACTAGATACTTGTCGGAGCTGAAGGCTGGGGAAGAAGTTCTCGTAGTGGATAGGGAAGGAAAAGTCAGGTTAACTAATGTTGCGCGGGCGAAGATCGAGTGGAGACCCATGCTTCTCATCGAAGCGGATTACAACGGCAAAACTTTGAAGCTGATTGCCCAGAACGCCGAAACCATACGGGTTGTGACTCCGGAAGGCTCAAAGGCAGTGACTGACTTGGTGAAGGGGGACAAGATTCTGGCTCGCGTGGAAGAGGGCGGCAGGCACTTCGGAACATTGGTGAAAGAAGAAGCCGTGATAGAGCGTTGACAATAAGAGTCTGCGTTTCAATTCCTCCCAAAACCGTTGAAGAAGC
>Ga0315547_1001213_pt1 | contig 21093 bp, 12 predicted proteins | sample SalMarSW160240MG_2_FD_202542 | JGI IMG/M metagenome (GOLD analysis project Ga0315547, IMG submission 202542) | Salt marsh sediment microbial communities from the Plum Island Ecosystem LTER, Massachusetts, United States - Salt Marsh Sediment SW1601-240 ...
CCAGCGTATAATCATAAGCGGAAATATCTGCAAGCGCCCATTGCAGAAATAGGCGATGCTGAATCGTATACTATGTTTGACAATGTTTTCGTGCCTCGAGAGAGGGTTTTCCTCGACGGCAAGGGTGACCCAAGGCAAACGCCTTTTGCTGGTTTCCTTGCCTTGCTTTTTGCCCATTATCACAGACACTCGTACACCGGATGCAAGCCTGCTACGTCCGAGGTATTAGGCAGCGCCGCTGCCCTTGTAGCAGAATACAATGGAATCGCGAAAGAGGACCATGTGAGAGAAAAGATATCACACATAGTGGGTGTAGCAGAGCTTGTGTTCGCCGCTGGCCAAGTAAGTGCCTACCGTGCCGAGAAATCAGCATCTGGAACTTATATACCAGACGAAGTCTTAACCAATGCTGGCAGAAGGCTTGCGGGTGAAGAGATTTATAATGAGTATAAGATTGTAGCCGACCTTGCCGGGGGCTTATGCGCTACGATGCCCTTCGAGGAGGAATTCTTCGCAAAAGAGACAAAGGAACTGGCAAACAAATACCTGATGAGGAACCCCAACATATCTTCAGAGAACCAGCATAAATGTTTTCGAGGGATAGAAAACCTTATAGTTTCAGAGTTATCGGGCGTGACGCAGGTGGCTGGATTGCATGGGGGTGGCTCTCCGCAGATGGAAACCATCACTATGATGGCAAGATACGACATTGAGGGACTGAAAAGTATAGCCAAATATCTATTCGGAATAGAGAAAGATTTGCCTAAATATGAAAGAGCTACTGTGACGCCACGGAAGATGCTGGAAAGATTCCAAAAGATGTACGGATCCTCGGTGAAATAAGCAACTTTCTAGCACAAGCTACGCTACAAGCTATCTCGTAAGCTCGGCATTAGCAGTCGTGCGTCATAGGGCATCAAGAAGAGGGGAGATACAAGGTCCAATAAGCAGGCACAAATCCAAAGGACTGGCTGCCAAAGCACACTGTGCGCACACAAACTCCTTTATACTTTTATATTGGTTGCTTAATCGCTAGGTAAAGATGCCATATTTAAAGTCCTAGTCTTGTATGTAACAAGAGTCGGAAATGTTGGGCAACATTCCGGGTCAGGCTTTCGTGCAATACAGGCGGCACTTACTTACGCAGCGGGATTCATGACGCGCCCGACAAAGAGAATGGCACCCGTATCAATGTCGCGAATCAGGAAGACGAAGGGGCGGTCTATGGTGACTTCCACTGGCTGGCCTGGCATTGCGGTTTCTCCCACGATCACTGCCGTGGCTGCTGCCGCCTCTGTACCTGCCTCATCTACCGAGACAAAAGCCTTGTGCAGCACTTCACTTATGCATAGGTTTGGTGTACCCGTCATCCCGGAGAAATCGGCAGCCCCAGAGAAAGCAACCGGCATGCCCATCCCGGCCAGGGTATCTTTCAAGCTGAATTCCGAGTCAAATTCGAATTTGGGCATCGTCAAGGCGACCTCAGTAAGTTGCAAATTTCTTATGATGTCACGGACCTGCTGAGCCTGAAGTCCTTCTTCGAAAGTCTGGAACTGGCCAGCTTCAGGTAAAAGGATGACCATGGAAAGTTCATTGCCATCATATTGCAGCTCAACTGCCTGGTATCCTTCCCCCTCGGTGTAGCCGAAGGCCTCCGTCTGTTTCATCATGGGCACGGTGACCTGCCCGCCCTCAAGAAGGTAGAACGGGCCGTCTGCTGTCATGTCCTCATCGAAAGGATACTCCCAGGCAGCATTGAAGTAGATGGCATTGGTGAGCACAAGGCGGGTGAGAGCATCAATCGCGCCCTGCGGGATAAGGTCTTCGATGCGACCTTCCGTCTGGTCACTGACCCATTTGTTGATAGCGACCCGTGACTGCTCCGTTTCATTTATGAAGTCCAGTATTCTCAGCCCGGCACCGTAGTTCTCAGCCAGGACATCGAGGAAGGCAGAAAGGAAGCTGTAGTCCTTCTGTCCCCAGATGGCGTTAACAATGTTCAGCCTGAATCCTTCCCCGTCCTTGCCTTCAGCACCTTCACCCCTTTTGGCAAGTTCTGCATCGAGCCAGTTGAACGCCGGGTGCAGCCTCTCCTGTTCAAGCATGAATTGAAGGGTATCGGCCATCTGCTCTGCGGTTTCGTTACGCGCTCCGGTGTATGTCATAGCCAGCGCCACTGAGATGCTATAGGGAGAGTAGAAAAGATTACCCTCCTCCCCTTTAAGCGCCTGATAAAGCTCAAAGGCGAAGGCGCTGTTTCCTTCAACCAGCAATGCCTGCTCACTCGTGCTGACATCCGGTGAAGTTATCCGCTCTTTATCTGATTTGAGCACCTCGGCTCCTACCGGCTGGTCACAGGCTATCAGCGGCAGTACCAACAATACGATTAATACTGATATCAATGCCTTCTTCATCTCATTCACCTCCTATAAATATTCAGATTCGGAACCATTTCACCTCCAGATTGAACAATCCAAGTCTTCGTGCAATAAAGGCAGCATTTACTTACGCACCGGGATTCATAACACGCCCGACAAAGAGAATGGCACCCGTGTCAATGTCGCGAATCAAGAAGATGAAGGGGCGGTCTATGGTGACTTCCACAGGAGGTTCGGGTACTGCTGTTAATGTCATAATCACTGCGGTGGCAGCAGCAGCCTCGGTGCCAGCTTCATCCACGGCAACGAATGCCTTGTGCACAACGTCTGATATGAACAGCTCAGGATTACCAGTCATTCCGGAGAAATCCGCGCCACTAGAAAAAGCAATCGGCATGCCCATCCCGGCCAGGGTGTCCTTCAGGCTGAATTCTGAGTCAAATTCAAACTGGGGCATCGTCAAGGCGACCTCAGTAGGTTGCAGACCGCTTATGATATTACAGACCTGCTGAGCCTGAAGTCCTTCTTCAAAAGCCTCGAACTGTCCAGCTTCAGGCAGGAGAACAACCATGGACAGTTCACCGCCGTCATAGAGCAACTCAACTGCCTGGTATCCTTCCCCCTCGGTGTAGCCGAATGACTCCGTCTGTTTCATCATCGGCACGGTTACCTGCCCGCCGTCGAGCAGGTAGAACGGGCCGTCTGCTGTCATGTCCTCATCGAAAGGGTACTCCCAGGCAGCATTGAAGTAGATAGCATTAGTCAGCACAAGGCGGGTCAGTGCATCAATCGCGCCTTGCGGGATAAGGTCTTCAATGCGACCTTCCGTCTGGTCACTGACCCACTGGTTGATAGCAAGGCGGGACGCTTCCGTCTCCGTTATGAAGTCCAGTATTCTCAGCCCGGCGCCGTAGTTCTCGGCCAGGACATCGAGGAAGGCAGAAAGGAAGCTGTAGTCCTTTTGTCCCCAGATGGCGTTAACAATGTTCAGCCTGAATTCTTCCCCATCCTGGCCTTCGGCACCTTCGCCCCTGCTGGCAAGTTCTACATCAAGCCAGTTGAATGCCGGGTGCAACCTCTCCTGTTCAAGAATGAATTGAAGGGTATCGGCCATCTGCTCTGCGGTTTCGTTACGCGCTCCGGCATATGTCATCGCCAGCGCCACTGAAATGCTATAGGGAGAGTAGAAAAGATTACCCTCCTCCCCTTTAAGCGCCTTATAAAGCTCAAAGGCGAAGGCGCTGTTTCCTTCAACCAGCAATGCTTGTTCACTAGTGCTGACATCCGGTGAAGTTATCCGCTCCTTATCTGATTTGAGCACCTCGCCTGCTGCCGGCTGAGCCATCTGAATAGAGGCTATCACCGGCAGCAGCAACACTATGGCTAATACAGCTATCAATCTCTTATTCATCTCATTCACCTCCTACAAGTATTTAAACTGTCCAATTTTACTCTTCCCTTCAAATCTAGCCATCTAAGGGTTCTTCGCCTTCAGATTGAGCACCCGAAGACGATTCCTCCCGGGGCCCTTCTGGGTACTCAGGGAGTGTCCAGGTTGAGTATGGAAGCTCCACCTCATTGATGTAATCCAGATTCTCCAGGCTGTTCATCTTTATCTTGGCCTGCGAGATAGTGTAGAGAACATCGCCTATGTAGAGGGACCTCTCTACTGAGAAAGGAGAGTAATAGTAGTAATAACCCTGTTCTAGGGCAGAGGGATCATCAATGTGTGTGATCCTACCTCTGAGTTGAAGCCCGTTATCTATAGATATATCAAATACGTATGCGCCCTGCCAGACAGGCTGGCCGTAAGCCCACACAAGCTCCGCCTCAGAATACTTCGTCACATCTACCTTTGCCTCCATGATAGGCATCACCATTAAGTTCCTGGACTTATCGAAGAGGAATGCCTTGTGGTCCCATAAAACCGGCGATTCGGTACCCCTGTCCCCTATTTCAAGCTTTGATATCTCCCGCGGGTTGCTGACATCGCTGACATCGAAGAGCGATATCTTGACTCCTTGGTACCAGGCAAACTCCCCCGCGTCCGTTGTCTCCTTACCTATCCCTATAAGGTGGTTCTCGTCGTAGGGATGGAGGTAATCTGAGTAGCCAGTTACCTTTAAGTACCCGAGCTCCTCAGGGTTATAGGGGTCACTGAGGTCTATCACGAATAGCGGGTCAACCTGCTTGAAGGTTACCAGATAGCCTCTTTCACCCATAAACCTGGCTGAATAGATGGTTTCCCCGGGAGCGAGGTCTTCCAGTGAGCCGACAATATTGAGACCCATATCCAGAATGTATACGTGGTTCCTGGTTGTTTCCCCGTAGGTTGTGGTCGCCACCCTGAAGTAGCCGTCATACTCGTCCATGGAGAACTGATTTAGCACCATGCCGGGGACCTCGCCACTGGCAACAGGCTCTATTTCGTCACCGTCTATATGAATGCGATGGATAGAAGTTTTTCCAACATCCCCTACATCCCTCCCCCACACCGGGAAGGTCAGGTAAATGTTGTTCAGAGAGACATACAGGTTGCTACTGGCTCCCAGCAGGATTGTTTCATATGTTGGCTCCTGGCCATCGTTCTGCGTGTTTATGGCCATAATAGTTGTGTACATATAATAGTAGTCGTAGACATTGCAATAGTAGATATCTGTGGCAGGTATTTCCGTCTCGTTGCCGCCAACATAAATCTCGGGCAGGCTTAGTTCACCCTCTTCCTCATACACAGGCTCATTTACTACCACGTAAGCATAATCGCCTATCATCCGTGAACTGACATATTGACCGTCGGCAGAAAGCTCCCTTTGCAACCGGGGGTTTTCCCTGTCTGAGACATCATATATTTTGATAGCTATTGTTGGTGATATATAAGGCACGTAAGATTCCTTTACAACGGGCATATCATCATAATAAAGATAATAAGGCGTTTCCTGCTCAAACACGACCAGCCTATCTCCGTTGATGAATATTCCTATTACCGTTCCCTCTAACTCAATTTCAGACAGGATTTGAGCTTGTTCAGGGGGATCTGCCTTCACGATGATAGTCCTGTTCTCCGAAACGAGGTAAATATAATCTCCGTCGGTCTTAATGATATCTGCCTCGTCCACCCCGGCTACCTGGATATTGGTGGTAGAGTAATCGGACGCAGCGGGAGCGGGAGCGGGAGCAAGAGCATCCTCTTCGGCACTTCCTGACCAGAAGCGGTCGGGCATGTTGAGCATACCCTTGTCTTGTGTGTTCGTATTCACAAATTCTTTCAATTCTTCATAAGAAGAGAACCTGCTGATTTGATTCCCTCCCAGAAGCTCGGGCTGAGGCTCGGGTTTATACACCGCCAAAAGTCCCACAACCGCTATTAAAAGCACGGCAGTAGCGACGGGGGCTAATATTTTTGCCCAATCCATAATAGTCTTCTCCTTAAAATGCCCGGAGTTAAGCAAAGCCATTTTTAATGCTTGTCTATGGCCGGGAAGCTCGATTTCCGGAGTTTTCAGGTTTTCCAGTTTCTTGATTAAGTCTTCGTTTTTCATAAACTTTGTCTCCTTCTATTACTGTAAATGCACAAGGCCGAAAAAGGTTGCATTATTTAACCCAAGAAGTCTTGCGGCTTTTTAGGGCCCGTGAGTAAATTTGACTTTAATTGGATGGGGTCTCAAAGAAAATCACAAGATTTTCGTGAGGTGGTTTAATCTGCTTCTCTTAATTTCTCCACTGCCCGGTGGAGCAGGGACTTTATCGTTCCCTCTTTTTTCCCCAGGATTTCACCAATTTCTTTAATCTGTTTTTGCTCAAAAAATCTGAGAGCAATGACCTCCTGGTATTTAGCAGGGAGCAGAACAATTTTTTCCTGAATTTCCAGAAAATCCTGATGTTGTTTTAGTTTTTCCTGCGCTTCTATTAGCTCGTTTTCGGGGTCATGCGGTGATATGGGTTCAAAACCCTGTTCCTGTAATTCCTCCAGTGATACGGATTTTTTGTATTCGGCTTTTCTAAAGTACTGGTTAATCTCGTTGGTGGCGATTTTATATAGCCACGAGGAAAAAGAGATATTGCGCCAGCGAAATTGCCAGAGCTTCTTCAATGCCTTTAAAAATGTCTCTGAAGTAATATCCTGAGCAGCTTCAAGATTGGCAGTCCGCCTCAGGATATAGCCAAAGATTTTGGGATAATACTGGTCGTAAAGCTTGGTAAAAGCATCGGGGGCTTTTTGTGCTTGTCTGACGAGCTCCTTTTCTTCGCTTAAATCCATATTAGCCAGTGGGAAAAACTAAGCATACTTCACTAATATAATGCACTAGTAATAATTTAGTTTCACCAAAATCTTAGTTTATACTGTATCACCCCTCCACACACTGTCAAGCGTTTTTTCGTTCTCTTTAGATTTTCGTCGGATTGGGAAGAAGTCGGTAAATTGAGTGATAGGCGCTGGCCCCGGCTCATACCACCTTATAATGGCAAGCTGATAAGCGAGAAAACAATTCAGACAGTTTTTAGGAAAACTTAGCTGTTAGGCATAAACCAGGCAAATGGGCAATTCCACCTCCAGGCATACTCTGGACCTCTGTCTCGCCTAGTCGCCTGGGCCACCGGGTTGCCTGAAACCTTCATAAAGCCAGCCCGGTCCGGTATCCCTCATTGGTAGCTTCCAGTATTCTCCGCGGTTCGGAAGAATTGCCTATGCAGTGTATTTCGGGTACTTTATCTTCAAGGGCTTTGTATAAGCGCTCATTCGCCTTGTAGCCGACTGCAATAATAATTGTGTCGGCTGGAATGGTTTCCTTTTTACCATCAGCATCAGTTATGCGAACACTGTCTTCCCTTATCTCTTCGCAGGTTGAACTGGTCCGCAGGGTCACCTTTTTACTCCTCAACCCGTCAAAGAGCCGGCGTCTCGCCATGGGGAACATGTCGCTAGCAATTCGCCTCAATATTTCTATTATGGTCACCGTCTTTCCCCGTTCTGCCAGATAGTGCCCCGTCTCACCCCCAACCATTCCCCCGCCGATGATGACCACATTCTGCCCTGCCTTTGCTTTGCCGGAGAGCACATCCTGAGCAGTAGCCACATTTGATTTATTAATGCCAGCTATGTCAGGCATGGCTGGAATGGCTCCTGTGGCTATCACAACCGCATCTGGATTCCCTCCAGTAACGATTTCAGCAGTGGCATCTGTATTAAGCTTAACTTGCACTACAGCTTTCTCAACCTGACTGACCAGGTAGTTTATCCATGGGAAGATATCGCTCTTAAATGGAGGTAGAGCAGCTATATTCAGTTGCCCACCCAGCTCCGCATCCTTTTCAAGCAAGGTAACCTTGTGACCTCTCTGTGCTGCTACGATGGCAGCCTGCATGCCGGCCGGACCACCGCCAACTACAACCACATTCTTTGCTTTTCCCGCAGGCTTAATCTGGTATTCCTTCTCCCTGCCCACCGTGGGGTTGACGACGCAGGAAACGCCCTCACCGTGTTCATCGAAGGCAAGCCGTTCAATACACTCCATACAACCTATGCATGGGATGATTTCATCAAACCTTCCTTCAGCCATCTTATTGGGCAGGTCCGAGTCTGCTATAAGACGCCTGCCTATGGCTATGAGGTCAGCTTTGCCCTCCTCGAGAATCCTCTCGCCAAGCTCGAGATCCAGTCTGCCCACTGCAATTACCGGCACGTTGGTCAGCTTCTTGACCTCTTCAGCCAGAGGTACCAGAAAGCCCGGGGTATCCGAAATTGGAGCGGTGGTTATATAAGACCCGGCGCCATAACCCGATACGTGAATTGCCTGAGCACCTGCCTCCACCGCCAGCGGCACCACTTGTTTGGTCTCCTCAATGGTAACCCCGTTCTCCACTCCCCATTCTTGGGCATTGAGCCTGACCCAGACAGGAAAGTCCGGGCCTACCTCTTCTCTGACAGCCTGAATTATCTCTACCAAAAATCTTGCCTTATTCTCGACCGAGCCACCGTATTCATCTTTGCGCTGGTTGGTAGCCGAGGAGAGAAAGGCGGCGACAAGGTACTGGTGAGCACCGTGAATCTCTACCCCATCAAAGCCAGCCTTCCTGGCACGTCTGGCAGCCGAGGCATACCACCCTACCCTTTCAGTAATTTCTTCTACAGTTAGTTCATGAGGAGGTTCTCCCGAGATACCCATAACTCTGGTGGGTACTATTACCGGGGATGGACCCACCTGCACTGCCTTCCCATCCCAGTTCTCCATGGTGGAATGCATTGTCTGGATAGTTATCTTGGCATTGTATTTATGAACAACATCCGTCAGTTTCTGCCATCCGGGAATAAACTTATCGTCTCCCAGAGATGCCCCACGAGGCGTGGTGCATTGCAGGCTGGGAGCGCTTCCTTCGACAATAATCAGTCCTACCCCGCCTCTAGCCCTTGCCTCATAGTAATCGATCATTCTCTGAGTAACAGCGCCTGTTTCGGCATAGCCGGTCCCCATCGGTGGCATGACTATGCGATTCTTCAGTTGCATCTGACCTATATTCGTTGGCTCAAAAATTTTCTTGAATCGAGTTGCAATCATCGCTGGCTCCTCCTTTATTTAAAAACCGTATTCTCATTTTTTGCTTTCCAAGTTTATCACAAAACCAGAATCCATTGTCCACACCTTGAAGGCAGAAGCAAAGGACAAAGGAAGGTAATTATGCCCTTCTGGACACCAATTAAATCTCTATTTGCCTCCAACCTACCTTGAAAGAGGAACTAATCCATGCTGACCATTTAGTACGTAAGTTCAAGAAAATCCTTGTCGGAATGATGGCCAAAAGGAGGTGAGTTGAATGACTTGATAAAGGAGTTGCAGGTAGCATATAATCCTGTTTAGGAAGAGTGGTTTCTTCCTTGGAGACAAAAGGGATGGAGGAAGAAAGAACTTAGCTGTCGGGTGACCTGCCGGTAGCTAAGGGACAAACAATCTCTGATCACTAAACAAGGTCGAGTTTTTTAGACAACTTGTAAAGGGGAGGCTAATATGTTTGAAAGAATTCTGGTTTGTCTGGATGGCTCCAAGCTTGCTGAGCAAATTTTACCTTATGCCACGGAACAAGCGTTGCGATTTAATAGCAAACTGACGCTTCTTCAAGTTGTGACCATGCCCAGCAGTGTCTACACGGCCTCGGTGGCAGGCGAGCTCCCTCAGACAGGCGATATGATAGCAAAGCAGATCCAAAGACAGGAAATTGAGGCCAGGGCTTATCTGGACAGAGTTGCAAAGTCCCTGCTGGAAAAGGGGATAGAGGCTGAGTGTGTGGTCCGGGGGCCATTGCAACCCGGTAAAGCCATCGTGGAGTATGCCCAAGATAATGCAATCGACCTTATTTGTATCGCTACTCATGGACGGAGCGGGCTAGGACGTGTTGTCTTTGGTAGTGTTGCTGACCTTGTACTCAGGAAATCGGGGCTCCCCATTTTGGTGATAAAACCAATAGAAACTGAGACAAAGTAGAGGATGAACTAAGCTCCACCTGAGGAGATTAGAACTTCAAGGGGACATCACTTCATTCAAGCATTATTCCGGCAGCGTCTAGTCTCCAAATTTATCGCCATTGAACAAAATAGGGATAAATAAGTGAATATGAGAGCCTCCGTTAGACATTCAGCGAGAAAGTGCACTATGGTTCTGCCTTCGCGGAAGGTTTGCTGATAGCGGGGTAATCCCTATATTTCACTCTCGTAAGGGAGAGGCTTGCCCCCTCTCAATTTGCGGGAGGGCACAAGCGCCTCCCCTACAGAGGCTCTGATGAGATTGCCATGCACCTTTCAGGTGCTCGCAATGACACCTCCCTTTTGTCGTTGCGAGGAGCCGAAGGCGACGAAGCAATCTCGGTTGGGAAGGGGATTGCCACGCCCCGACAAGTCGGGTCTCGCAATGATAAAGTAGTGGCGAGGTTTATCCTCGCCTTGTGGGGTGATGAGTCTTGCCCCTACGGTATTTCAATCTTGAAGGAAGGGACTCCTTCATGCCTCAGAATACTAAAGCATAAATAACCTAAATTCGAAACATAACGTTTTCATATTTGAATTTTGATATTTGGATTTGTTTAGAATTTGGGAATTAGTATTTAGGATTTAGCCAATGAGATATTCATTGTGATGGTAAAGAAAATTTTAATAGTCGGGAATTCCTCGTTTGGGGCTCTCGGTGCAAATGTTATAATCTAGCTAATGCCACAGAAGTTTGCCCACCTTCACGTCCACACTGAATATAGCTTGCTCGATGGCATGTGCCGCATCCCTCAGCTTATTGCCCGGACCAAAGAGTTGGGCATGGACAGCCTGGCCATCACCGACCACGGCGCCATGTATGGCGTCATCGATTTTTATGTGGCGGCTAAGGAAGCAGGTATAAAACCAATCATTGGCTGCGAAGTCTATGTCGCCGAGACCGATTGCCATAGTCGAGAGCCGGCCCACAAGAACCCCTATCATCTTACTTTACTGGTCAAGAATGAAAAGGGCTACCGCAATTTGCTCCAACTGGTTACTAAAAGCAACCTCGAGGGATTTTACTATAAGCCCAGGGTAGATAAGGAGCTTCTCAAGCTTCATCATGACGGGCTGATTGCACTTTCCGGGTGTGCTCACGGGGAACTGGCTCGACTTGTCCTCGAAGGACGAAACGACGAGCTTGCCCGGGCAGCTTCGTGGTACAAGGAAGTCTTCGGCGATTACTATCTGGAGATTCAAAGGCATCCTATCCCTGAACTGGAGCAAATCAACAAGGAGCTTATTTCGCTATCTACTAAACTTGATATACCGCCAGTAGCCACCTTTGATGTGCATTACGTTGATAGAAAAGACGCCCCAGCCCATGAACTTCTTCTGTGCGTACAGACCAATACCTCTGTGTATGATGAAAAAAGGCTGAAGCTGGCTGGCGATTTCTTTTACTTGAAAAGTCCTGAAGAGGTGGAAGAGTTATTCGCTGACTTACCTCAGGCTGTGGAGAATACTCAAGCTATTGCTGATATGTGTCAGCTGGAGCTGGATTTCACCAAGCTACATTTGCCGCAGGTTGAATTGCCTCAGGGCCGGAAAGCTGGTGATTTCTTGGCTGAGCTTTGCTGGCAGGGCCTGGGAAAACGTTACCCAGAGCCCGGCTCAGAGGTCAAGGAACGGCTTAGCCATGAGCTTGATGTCATCCAGAAGACAAAGTTTGCCCATTACTTCCTCGTTGTTTGGGATATAATCTCCTTTACCAGAGAGCGGGGCATCTATCTCGGTGTTCGGGGAAGTGCTGCCGCCAGCCTGGCTCTTTACTGTCTGGGCGTCACTGATGTAGACCCGCTAGCATATGGGCTTGTTTTCGAACGATTCCTTAATGTCGAGCGCCGCGAGCTCCCTGATATTGACCTTGATTTTCAGGACGACCGCCGTGATGAAGTTTTGGCCTACGTTAACCAGAAATATGGCTCCGACCACGTAGCTCAAATTATTACCTTTGGCACCATGGGAGCCAGAGCTGCGATAAGAGACACGGGGCGGGCTTTAGGCATGCCTTACGCTCAGGTTGACCGGGTAGCGCGACTTATTCCTCTGGAGCTGACCATAACCTTGGATAGAGCTCTGGAGCAGAGTCGGGAGCTTTATGACATTTATCACCAGGATGCGGCAATACGTAACCTGATTGACTCGGCTAGGAAATTGGAGGGAATAGTCAGGCACGGGAGTACCCATGCCGCCGGTGTGGTTATAGCGCATGAGCCCTTAATCGAATATGTGCCGCTACAACTGCTGGGAAAGGGTGAGCAGCGCACTGTCATGACTCAGTTCCACATGGGGAATATCGCCCGCCTGGGACTGTTAAAAATGGATTTCCTGGGACTATCTAATTTGACCATTCTGGCTAAAGTTAAAGAAATTATTTCCCAGAATCGGGGAATCTCCCTGGATTTGCAGCACATTCCTCTCGACGATGCTAAGACCTTTGAGTTGCTTGCCTCGGGGGAAACCAAAGGCATCTTCCAGCTGGAAAGCTCAGGGATGCGCCGCTATATCAAGGAACTCAAGCCCACTAACTTTAGCGATATCGCGGCTATGGTGGCGCTCTATCGCCCTGGCCCCATGGAACAAATTCCCACTTTTATCAGGGCCAAGCAGGGTATTGCCCCTATTCATTATCCCCATCCCATTCTAAAGGAGATTCTGGAAGAAACCTACGGAGTTATCGTTTATCAGGAGCAGGTAATATTTATCGCCCAAGCTCTAGCCGGCTATAGTCTGGGCCAGGCTGATATTCTTCGTAAAGCTATGGGTAAAAAGATACCCGCGGTGATGAGGAAAGAGGAGCGCAATTTCATCGCCGGAGCTAAAAAAAATGGCATACCGCCGGAATTAGCTCAGGAGGTATTTTCCCTAATCGAGCCTTTCGCCGGTTACGCTTTCAACAAAGCCCACAGCGTTAGCTATGGCCTCATTGCTTACCGCACTGCTTATCTTAAGGCAAACTACCCCATTGAGTACATGGTGGCCTTGCTCGGCACTTATTCGGATAATATGGACAAGGTCCGTTCGGCGATTACTGAATGCCGAAGGTTGGGCATCAAAGTGCTCCCGCCGGACATTAGTAAGAGCCATGCTACCTTCGCCATTGAGAAGGATGATGAAAATAATCCCGCCATTCGCTTTGGGCTGGCTTCTATTAAAAATGTCGGTTTTTCCCCAATTGAGCATATCTTGTCTGGCCGGGACTCGGGGGGCGATTTTAAGTCCATAGAAGACTTCTGCTCTCGAGCCGACCTTCGTAACATCAATAAGAAAGTATTAGAAAGCTTGGTCAAAGTTGGTGCCTTTGACTCCCTGGGCAGCCGTAAGACGCTACTCGAGTCCCTGAATAAAATTATCTCCCTGGCTCAAGCGAAACAAAGAGCAAAGGAATCGGGACAGGTTAACATGTTTGATGTATGGGGTCAAAGCTCCACCGCCCCCCGCATTGGTTATGAGCAAGCCGGGGAAGAGGTATCCGCCAAGCAAAAGCTTATCTGGGAAAGAGAGCTGTTAGGGGTATACTTCTCCCAACCCCTCGATTTCCTTGCCAGGGAATCATCCTCACCAGGTACTGTTTCCTGCGGCGAAATTAATATGGACATGGTTGATGAAACGGTGACCGTGACGGGAATGGTGGTCTCGGTACGACAGGCCCACACCAAAGATAACCGCCCCTTTGTTGTCGCTTCAATTGAAGACCTGGACGCCAGTATCGAGGCCATCGCCTGGCCCAGGCTATACGAGAGCACCCAGGGGCTATGGCAGGAGGGCAACATTCTCACCATCAAGGCTGTAGTGAAGGTCAGGGACGGGGAAGTGCAACTAAACTGTCAGGAGGCGATGCTACTCCCTGTGAAGCAAGAAGTGCTCAAGGAACCCCAATGTCGCCATGTCATGATAGATGTCAACCAGTCGGGGGACGCTGACAAAGACATCGAATGCCTCCACAAAATTATGGATATCCTCAAGAGTTATCCCGGACAGGATAGAGTTTCTCTGGCTGTTGTTGGCGAGGACGAAGTGACTAAGCTGGAGATACCGGAGACAACAGTCAATTACTGCCCCGAATTGGCTGGAGAATTGAACGAGGTAGTAGGCGAAAGCAAATTCAGGCTTGCGTGAAAACGGGGGTCAGCGCTATTTTTCTCCATGTGCCCCACCCACAAGGCGAGGATAAACCTCGCCACTACATAACTATTAATTTGTCTGTTTAACGTCCTAGGGGCGGGTCTTGCACCCGCCCACACTGCTGCCGGGGTTGCCACGCCTTGACAAGCCAGGGCTTGGCAGGACGAAGCAATCTAGAGGTGGAATTGCTCAGGCTGCGAGGTCGCTGAAAATGGGTCAAATCGATTAAGTACCTATTAAGTACCTAAGCCGATAGGAGCTTGTTGCATCATATTAAGGTGTAACCATACCAGATACTTACTTCTTGTGGGATCGGCATGTTGGGTCTCTCTCCATATGAATTTCCAATTGCCAAAAACGTGCGGCAACCCAGCACACTAAGATTTGACAAAGGCTTGGCAATGGTGTTTAATTATAGTGGACAACCGGGCGGGAAGAGAAAAACCTGATGCCTCTGGCTGACTTGATGGCAGCTAGCATGACAACAAGAATTGGAGATAATCAAAAGGTCGAGTTTGCAAGTAGCTTTGTTGGTCTCACTTTGCTAGGCTTGCTCCGGCGGGCAATAAGAGTCCAGTTGCCCAATTTATTTTACCCCACAAAATCTATGATTTGGTGGGATGAGAGTTTATTGGACAATAGAAGCCTGCTGAACCAGGCACTTGCAGAAACCTGGAGACCGGAAGCAAGAAAGGAGGTGATGCTATCAGGATAGTGTACGGAGGTTTAAGTTGCTGGAGGCAACTGGTGGTCGACCGGTTTCTTCCAGCACTAAATGTTAGGCAATTTAAATCAAAAAGGAGGTTGATGCATTGAAAAAGATTGTTTTTCTGATTATCGCCAGCCTTTTGGTGATAGGGTTGGTCTTACCGGGCTGTGATGGTGGGAATGGCGGTAACGGTAATGGTGGAGAGGACACCAGACTTCCTATCACGTTCGCCATAGCCCAAGCAGCGACTGACGTCACAGGCGAAAATTCGTGGGCGGGCGCCGAAATGGCGCGTGACGAAATCAACGCCGGCGCTGGTGTGAATGTGGGCGGCGAGTACTACAAGGTCGAATTAGTCAAGGTGGATACCAATGAAGTGGTGGGCAGTCCCGACGAGGCCGTTAACGCCCTTCAGGCAGTCATAGATGATGTGGACTTTGTTCTCGGCGGTTTCCGGACAGAAAAGGTCCAGGTCTACCGAGAGGTGGCTATGGATGCACAGAAGCTTTTCATGGACTGCGGTGCCGCCACAGGGGCTCTACAATTCTCAGTAGTCCAGAATTATAACAAGTACAAGTACTGGTTCAAGGTCACCCCATACAATGAGGCGTTTTTGTCTTACAGCCTTTTCAAGATGGTAGGAACATTTACTGATTTCTTGATGGATGAACTGATAAGCGCTGGAGATGCCGTGCTTGCAGACTATCAGGTGAGCGAGGGAGACCCGATGAAAGTGGCCATAATCGCGGAGGATGCGGCATGGTGCAACGGGCTCGTGGCGCTTTTGCAAGGTCAAGCAAACCTGAAGGGATATGATCTTGTTGGCACATGGAAGGTTTCCCCCATAGCCACCGACATTAACACCGAGCTGACAGCTATAGCAGGGAAACATCCTCACCTTATCATGCCCGTTTTTTCCGGGCCGGTGGGCAGTGTCTATATGATACAGAAGGTTGGATTGGGAATACCGGCTATGACAATAGGCATTAATGTGCCCGATCAGGTGAAAAGCGCCTGGTCAAATAGCGATGGGAAATGTCAGGGTGAAATTTTTCTGGACACCTGGGGGGATGGTATGGAGAGCACCACCAAGACGAAAGCTTTCTTTGACGCGTTCGTGGCCAAGACTGGCGACTACCCAGGCTATACTGCGGCTACCTACGATGAAATCTTAAATCTGAAGTTAGCTATCGAAGCGGTATCGGCTGCCAACGGTTGGGATGACATAGCTGACGTGGTAGCCCCAGCCAACATTGATGCCCTTATCCAATATCTCGAAACCCACCCCTATACCGGCACGGTTGGCACAACTGCCTATTTCCCTATGCCGGCAATCAGCGAAGGAGGTGGAATATATGCACTCTCCGAGGCACAGGTACGCGACTTGTATGACCTTGATAGCTATGGCTGGACGTATGTCCAATCTCAGTGGCGATGTGCGTCTTCGGCTTTGCAGGGAGCGCACATTGCTCATGACTATGCCTATGGTCCTGGTAAACAGACAGGCGTTGGCTCTCAGTGGCAAGATGGCAAGAAGGTGGGCGTCTGGCCAATTGACCTCGGAGATGACTATGACGAGGCTTTGACTGACCAGTACGGCTGCTGGAACTTCGAGTACCCAGGCAGGGAGGATGTGGTGATACCGATAGATGGGTTCCTGGCGTCATGATATTGGAGTAGAGCAACCGAAGTAAGGGCAGTAGCCCACTGATACACCCGGCAGTGACCCCGAGGCAACCCGGGGTCACTGCTTTTTTTGCCAGCCGCCTCGCGGGGAATGAGATTCCTCGCTTACGATTGGGAATAGGTTCCCCGCAATCCCCGGAGATTGCCCCGCCCCGACGAGCGGACAAAATTGTCGGAAAATCGGGAAAACCCCTTGACGAGGCTGGGCGACATGGTATATATTATCCGACAATTGCCTGGAAAGTGAAGGGCGGGCAATGCCAGTTAAGTTTGTCAAGTAGGCCTTAGGATTAAAGGAGACGTGGTCGAGCTAATCATAGTTTCTACGCTGGTGACAGGAGGGGTATATGCCCTCCTGGCGACAGGCTTTTCTCTTATCTTTGGCAACGCTCGTGTTATTAACCTGGCTCATACGGCATTTTTCATGGTGGCAGCCTACGGCATGTGGTATCTTATGCGTGAACTTGGCTTGGGCATCATTGCATCAATCGCCATAACGGTGTCTGCCACTACCCTTCTAGGTCTCTTAGTTTACCGGTTCCTTATTAACCGGATACGCGAGCACCATGCGGCGGTACTGCTGATGACCGTAGCCTTAGCCCTAGTTTTCCAGGAGATTTTCCTGGGGATTTTTGCCTCTCACTATCGCGCAATCCCCTTTCTTGTCTCGGGATACTCGGAGATATTGGGGGTTAGAGTCCTTAACCAGCACTTGCTGTCACTGGGCATAGTGGCGGCGGTCATTGTCATCGTGTGGCTGGTTTTAACAAAGACAAAACTGGGTATCGCCCTCAGGGCAACAGCGCAGGATGCTGAGATTGCCAACCTGATGGGTATAAGCGTACCCAGGACACTGCTGATAACCATGGGGATAGCCACAGCCTTGGCAGCGATTGCTGCCGTAGCGGTGGCACCGTTATGGGTAGTATATCCTTACATGTGGAATGCACCACTGGTGATGGTTTTAGTAATTGTTGTCTTGGGGGGGCTGGGAAGTATCAAGGGAAGTATTATCGGGGCTTTCATTGTGGCATTGGTCGAGGTGCTGGTTGCCACCCTGATGCCGTCCGGCGCTTACTTGAAGGTGATGTTTGCCATGCTGGTTATGATTATTGTGCTCGTGGTGAGACCGGGAGGACTGTTCGGCATAGTCTTCGAAGAGGAGAGATTGTAAATTGTTGAGGCGTCTGCTCAAGGACTTTCGATGGGGTTTGCTACCGGTCCCCGGGCGGGTTATTGCCCTTATTTTCTTTGTGGCTTTGTTCATTTTCCCGCTGATTGTGCCGGCCACCTATTATGTGCGCGTTCTTACCTACGCGAATATATTTGTTATTTTTGCCGTTAGCTGGGACCTGTTATCTGGTTATACGGGACAGGTAAACTTTGGGCATGCCTTGTTTTTCGGTGTAGGCGTCTATAGTGTGGCGCTACTAAATAAGTATTTCGGCTTGCAACCATGGGCCACGATACCAATCGGGGCACTGGTCGCGGCATTGGTTGGAGTGGCGACATGCATTCCAGCCCTGAGGCTGAGAGGGCCTTATCTGTCGCTGCTTACGATGGCATTTCCTATCATGCTGGCGTACCTAGTCATGGCTTTTAAGGATGTTACCGGTGGGGAATTTGGCATAGGCGGGATTCCTCGTCTTGCCGGCACAGTGACAGGTGAATATTATATATGTTTGCTGGTGATGACTGCGTCGGTGTTCATAATGTATAAGCTCACTGATGCCAGGAGCAGCTTCGTCAGGACCGGTCTTATTTTCCATGCTATCCGTGAAGACGAGATTGCAGCCCGTGCCACAGGAATAAATACCATAAGATATAAGATACTGGCTTTTGCCATCGGCGGTCTTTTCGCCGGTCTTGCTGGCGTCTTATATACTCATGTCGCAAGGGCTGCCGGCCCTTCCTCTCTCTCCCTCACGATGTCCTTTCAGGCCATAATATGGGTGGTGTTTGGGGGTATCGTCAGCATTTATGGGGCGGTTGCCGGGGTCTACACCCTCTATCCTTTGGTAGAGTTTTTGCGGAGGACTCCTATTGGCCAGTACCGGCTGCTCGTTATGGCTGTTATAGTGATATTGATACTGCTTTTCATGCCTGAAGGGGTTGCCGTGTGGATACGGGATAAGATTGAGACACAGTGTCCGCGCTGCAAGCTAACTAATGCGGCCTGGCGCCGGGAATGCCGAGCCTGTGGTGCCCCTCTACGCTAAAAAGGGGTCAACTCTATTTTTCTCCCAGCCTCCTGTGATTGCAGCCCTTCATTAGTATTGTCATTGCGAGCCCTAACCCATCGGGGCGCAGCAATCTCATGTCCCCACCGAGATTGCTTCGTCGCTACGCTCCTCGCAACGACATGAAGGGGGTGTCATTGCGAGCACCTGAAAGGTGCGTGGCAATCCCACTGGCTAAATCCTAAATCCTAAACAAATCCATATGACAAGGCTCAAATGTCAAATCAAGCTCAAAATCCAAGGGACAAAACGAAGTAGTTTTGACATTTAGGATTTGTAGGGGTGGGGATAAAAACCCCGCCACTCTCTCAGGAGAGGCTTGCTTCTGGGAAACTCGTAAATTCGATTTATAAATCTGCGGGGTGCTATTACAAGCCAAGGTATGTCTTTCTGATAGTCTCGTCGCCGAGCAACTCCTTGGCTGTTCCCTGGGCAATGATATGTCCCCTCGACATGACATAGTTTCTCTTGGAGAGGCTGAAAGCAAAGCTGATATCCTGCTCAGCCAGGAGTATGGTGACTCCCAGCTCATGATAAATTTCCTCCACGCGTTTGAACAGGTCATCTTTTATCTTTGGCGCCAGCCCACTTGACGGCTCATCGACTAACATTAATTTAGGCTGGCGCATCAGGGAGCGGCCCACAGCCAGCATCTGCCGTTCCCCACCGGACAAAGTCCCGGATAGCTGTTTTTCTCTCTCTTCCAGTCTGGGAAACAGTTCATAAACTCTGGCCAGGCTCTCATCAACTTCTTTCCTGTTCTGGCACAGGTAGGCTCCAGCGAGGAGATTTTCCTTGACCGTCATCTCGACAAAAGGCCTGCCCATTTGCGGGCAAAGCTGGAGACCCTTCTTGGCGATTTCAAATGCCGCTAGCTTGTCAATCCTTTCCCCCTCAAATTCTATGCTGCCCTCAAAGGTTACATTTTCCATCTTGGTGCCTCTGAGGGCCTCCCTGTCCCAGTTTATTAAACCAGCTATAGCGCGGAGGAGCGTGGTCTTGCCGGCGCCATTGGGACCGATGAGACCGACCAGTTCCCCTTTTCCCACCGTCAGGCTGGCTCCATCCAGGATGGTGGCTGTATCGTAGCGGACAGTTACATTTTTTACCTCAAGCAATGAGCACCTCCTTGCCGGTATAGGCTTCGATAACGGTGGGGTTTTTGACTATTTCTTCTGGGGTACCCTGGGCGATGACTTCTCCGTAATTGATGACAACCACCCGGTCAACTATTTTCATGAGCTCACTTAGCTTGTGCTCAATTATCAACATAGCTGGTCCTTCGCTATGAAGCCTGCCGAACCGGCCCCCTTTGTGCAATCTTTTCATGGATTTAGCGACAAGCTCTGTTTCGGCAGGATTAAGTCCCCCGAAAGGTTCATCGAGGATAAGGAGCTCGGGCTCGGTAGCAATGGCCCTGGCTACCTCCAGTCGTTTCAAGTCTCCGTGAGACAAGGTGGAAGCTGGCTCAAGAGCCCGGTCGGCGATGCCCACGAACTCCAGCGCGTCCCGCGCTTTCACTGCGGTGGTCTTGGTCCATTCACCACCCTTGGTTACTCGCGGGCAGAGGCAAGCGACCATGACATTGGAGATAATAGGGAGGCGGCGGAAGGGCTTAACTACCTGGAAAGTCCCTACTACACCTTTCTGTACGACTTTCCAGGGACGCCATCCGGTTATGTCCTCGCCCTTAAACCGGACTTTTCCGGACTCGGGCTTAAATATGCCGATTACGCAGCGTACGAGGGTGGTCTTCCCGGAACCATTGGGGCCAATCAGACCCACGATTTCGTCCCTGCCTATTTGGAAGCTAACATTATTGACGGCGACCAGTCCGCCAAAACGCTTGGTCAGGTTTTCTACTTCGAAAAATGGCGCCATTTTATAGCTACTCCTCTCTCAGCTCACGCCGTGATACCTTGCCGATGTCCGTCTTGGGCACCTCGCCCCTGAACTCGATTATCTTGGGTACCATATAGCCAGCCAGCTTTCCAGCGCAATACTTCGTAATATCTTCTTCCGACACTCTCCCTCTGGCCTCCGACTCAAGAACGACGATGGCTTTAACCCTCTCACCAACCTCGGGGTCGGGGACGCCGATGACGCCGGCTTCCCTGACCTGAGGATGAGAAGTCAGCACTTCCTCTACCTCTCTGGCAAATACTTGCAGACCCTTGTATTTAATCATGTCTTTCTTCCTATCGAAGAAGTAGAAATAGCCCTCTTCATCCATTCTTGCCAGGTCCCCAGTGCGCAGCCAGGTTTCACCGTCGATTTCCAAAAGCACTTCCTTGGTTGCTTCCGGTTTTCCCCAGTATCCCGGGAAGACATTGGGTCCTTTGAATACCAATTCGCCTGTTTCCCCAACGGGAAGGAACTTGGTGCCTTCCGCCTCCATTATGCCCGCCACACAACCAGGCATAGGTACACCGAAGG
>Ga0315547_1001218_pt1 | contig 21038 bp, 28 predicted proteins | sample SalMarSW160240MG_2_FD_202542 | JGI IMG/M metagenome (GOLD analysis project Ga0315547, IMG submission 202542) | Salt marsh sediment microbial communities from the Plum Island Ecosystem LTER, Massachusetts, United States - Salt Marsh Sediment SW1601-240 ...
CGACAGTCAGGCATTCTAACCAACTGAACTACGGCCCCGTCTTATTTCCTGGTGGGCGGAACAGGGCTCGAACCCGTGACCTCTGCCGCGTGAAGGCAGCGCTCTACCAACTGAGCTATCCGCCCTGGTGGGCCCACTAGGGCTCGAACCTAGGACCTACGGATTATGAGTCCGGTGCTCTGCCGACTGAGCTATGGGCCCTTGATGCAATGGTATCAATATAGTAAATTTTTCCCATCTGTCAACTACTGGGACAAAATGCGCGTGACTATTTTTCACAAAAGAAAGAACAATTGCAGTTGACAAAGAGAGAACTAGAAAGAATAATTGCGTCCCCATTTCGCATTTTGCTGGTATAAGTCTCTGCATCCCACAACTGGCTTGATAAAATTCTCCTGATAGAGGAGCTTTGATTTCACCTAGGCTAATAGGTCGTCTTGCTGTGAGAAAGCAGCTATATGAGCCTCTACGTGCGTCTTTTTTCTTGTCAATGAGCTTCCATATAAGAGTGTGCTACTTCCCTACTCTCTCGAGCTAATCCTTTTATTCTCTGCATCTCTCCCCTTTTAGGATCGCTGTATGAGCCTAATTTTGCGTCCGCTTTCCCTCGTCCAGAGCAGTTTCAGCCACCGGGGTCAAAATAAGACGAAATAAGACCGCTTTTTTCCCTCGAAAGGGAAGAAGATCTCTTGGGGCAGTAAGAAATCTTTCTTATTTTCCCCCTCTTTTTCACTCAAACGAAAGGTTTTTAATTAGGTCGAACTGAAGATGATAGTTACTCAGGCAAAGTAGTCGCGTGAGCCCTGTTTGAACAGGTATGCTCCTCTCCTCTGTGCACACAAACATAGTATTCATATTCTGTCATCGGCTCCAGGTTGCAGTGGTCGAAACTGGTAGTGTCGGGAGGAAGCGTAGCTATTGTCTGATGTTGAATTCCCCACATAGTAGGACACAAGACCCTAAAATAATCCTCATCGTCTGAGTTATCTTGCCAAGTAAGATGGATCTGGGTAGAGCTTACCGCCATACCTGTCGAATAAAGCAAAGTAACTATCATCTTATCCCGGTAGTTATCAATGCTGCCTCTTAGCTTATCCCACTCCTCTTTTTTGAGGTACTTGATGCTATTAACTCTTGTTGGATTTGTCAATTTTCGGAGGTCCAATGTTAAAAATAGCCCTGTTTTAAGTCAGATGCGTTCTGGTGAGGTTTGAGAGAAGAATGGACTTTACATAATCAATAATTATGGGAACTTCGGTTCTTTGCCTTATAAAATTCTCCTATTTAACCACTGGAACATACGTACACCTACAATAACCGTATTTCTCATTACAACATCCCTTAATTGGTAAAGGTGGTTTCTTAAAAGCCTTTTTCAACGGTATAATTTTATGATTCCATTTTTTGCAAACCTTACAAGCATTATCAGCACAAAGAACTTCTACCGCTTTAACTACTCCTGAACGCTTATAAGACTCTAAATTTCTTTTTCTGCCCTCAGCAATAGTCTTTTTTGCTACTTTATATTTTTTCTTCATTTCTTGTTTACCCAGTCAGCCTTCGATGTTTTCCTACTTTATCTGTATCTGTCCTTCAACGTCCCTTATCTTCATCTCAAGGTTAGTTATATCGTTCTCAACGTTAGTTAGTCTCTCCTGAAGCTTTGTAATTGAGTTATTCAATATCTCGTTTACCGTCACTAATGTTTCTTTTTGTTTTTTTTTGCACTTACCTGTAAATCTTTCACTATTTCCCTTAATTCATCTAAAGTCTTTTCTCTTGACATACTAACCTCCCTTCACTTATTTTTTAAATACTCCCTCAGGTAGAGCATAGAAACTATGCGCCCACTGAAGGACTAGGAGAATATAAACATTATTTAATTAATTTTAATCGCCGCATGTCGCTTTCTGTCCAACCTATATCCTTAAGCAATGCCTTCAATAAGTTAGGACCGTAAGTCTTTTTGGGATGGTAATGGATTGAAACACGTCTTCCGTCGGGATGCCGCTATACTTGCTGAGCACCTATCTTCTCATCAGGATTCCATCCATCTTTTTTCAGAGCAGAAATTAAATGGTCGGCAGTTTTATTCTTGAGCTGGTTCCAAATGTCAGGCGGGAATTTCATGAGGCCTGTAATACTACATCTTTGGTATGGCGCTTAACATGATTTTTAAAAAGAGGTACCCTTTCTCGAATCCCTTTCCGGATCTCAACACCTATCGGGATCAGATCCTTATGCTTAATTAACGATTTGAGGTAAGCAATCACTGCATCTGTGGCATTTTCCAAAGCCTCTTTCTCTGTATCTCCCGAAGTATGCAAGCCCTTCAGAGCAGGACAATAAGCGTGAAAACCAGGTCCGTCATGCTCAACGATTACTTGGACTCTAAATCCAAAAGGTAGGCTTCTAATGGACATCTGGTGCCTCCTTACCTCATTAATTGAAATTATGATTAGTCAAACTAACTAAAACTATTATTAGCATGTTAAATATTTTTGTCAATACCCCGCATCTTTCTTTGTCTTTACCATAAGTATAATCGGCAAGTTTTACTTTTGCTTGAGGTCCAAAAATCGTAAGGTGGTTTTTGGTGTCCAAATCATCTCCATGTGAGGTACAAAATGGCATAAATTGATACAGATTCGTGAGGAAAGAAAATCACTTATGAGACTTATCCGACCTATCTTTGCCCCCTCTGGCCTTACTTTTGGAATTTGTCTTCTTTGGATTATGAGTCCGGTGCTCTGCCGACTGAGCTATGGGCCCTGACTTTAGCTTAGGTATTCCTCCAGCATCCTCTTTTTGGCTATTTCTCTTAGCTGTGTGAGAACCTTCGCCTCAATCTGTCTTATTCTCTCCCTGGTGACTCCATATTTTTCACCTATCTCCTGGAGAGTACAATCCCATCCATCCTCTGTACCAAAACGAAGCTTTAGAATTTCCCGTTCTCGTCTGTCCTTAACCTCTTGTATTAATTTATCTATCTCCTTTTTAAGGCAACGAAGATTAACCTCTTCGAAGGGACAACCAGCTTTTTCATTTTCGATAATTTCTATCAAGTGAGAATCCTCATTCTCTCCAATGGGCATATCCATGGAGGTAGATCTGGTAATCACTCTCTGAACTCTCTCCACTTTGTCCAGGGGAAGATCGCATTTCCTGGCGATATCCCCGGCTGTAGGAGTCCTCCCAAGTGCCTGCTCAAGTTCCTGAGATGCACGGTTTACTTTTTTCATGAGTTCGGTTATATGAATGGGAACTCGAATGGTACGGGACTGATCGGAGATTGCTCTGGATAAAGACTGTCTGATCCACCAACTAGCATAAGTGCTGAAACGATTTCCCCTTCGATAGTCGAACTTGTCCACAGCCCGGGAAAGACCAATGTTTCCTTCCTGAATTAAATCCAAAAAGGGAACTCCTCTTCCTGTATATCTCTTAGCAAAGCTCACCACTAGTCTCAGGTTTGCTTTGATCATCTTATCTCGGTATTTTTCATAGCGGTACTTAACCCCTCTAATCTCTTCCCGTAGCTTGAAGAATTTGCCTTTATCCTCAGGGGGTCTTAAACTGTTTCCTTCCTCTTCGTTCAACTTTAAAACAAAATTGGCGAGTTTTTCCATCTTTCGGGACTTCTTTTTTGCACCATTTAAAAAAACATCTCTATCAATGTCTCTCCTTCGGGAAAGTGCGTATAGATAAGGATTTTTTTCCGCAAGATTAGCTAGATCCAGTAGCCTTCCTCGCAGGATTTTTCTGCTTTCTTTTATTTTCCTTCCGTATTCTTTTTCTTCTTCGGGAGAAAGTAAGGAAGTTTTCCCAATTTCTTGCAGGTATCTTCCAATTCCATCATTGGCATCCAGTCCCAACCCGGCTGATTTGTCAATTCCTTCCCCCTCTTTACCAATTATCTCAATTCCTTCTTTCTTAAATAGCTCAAATACGTCCTCAATCTCCTCAGGAGTCAAGATATCATCAAGAATTTCCTCCTCTACTTCCTTATAGGTTAATTTACCATTTTTTTCGCCCTTGGCTAAAAGATTTTTTAGCTTTTTCTTCATTAACTCACCTCAACGAGATTTGTCTCTTTAAATGGGTTAACTCGTCCCACCATTGATTAATCTTCTCTTCCTGCCCCTTTCTTTGACTCTCCTTTATGTTTTTCGTTAATTCACTGATTCTCTTCTGGACCTTGTTTCTTTGCCATTTATCAATCAGATCGAGGGCTAGTTTCTCCTTATCATCTGTCTTAAAAGGGGACTCAGATAAAGAAAAAGAAGAGATAATGCTAGATAAATTCTCCTCCTCCAATTGATTTATTAATCTGGAGAAAGATGTCTTTCCTTTTCCCCACGAAATAATGATTTCCTTGGCAATTCTACGGTAGTCAGGATTGGTAAAATTATCCAGATCCCATCTTTCCTCTACTAACTTTACTACCGCCTCATCATCCAGCATGAGTTGAAGAAGCATTCTTTCTCTTTTTTCCTGTCCATCTTCCATTTTAAGAAATTCGGGGCGAGAAAGAAAACCTCTCTCTTTTCTTTTGAATCTCTTAAACTCTGTGCGGATCATCTCTTCATCTAAATCTAAGCGCTGGGAGAGACTCCTTATCAACTCTCCCAATGTTATTGAATTACTCACCTTTGCCAAGGTAGGAAAAACCTCTTCGACAATCTCTATTTTATCCTCACGTCTTAGGGAAGCCCTTTTTTGGATCTCCAGGTTTAACCTATAATCAAAATAAGCTAGAGCCTCGTCTTTTCGTTTTAAAAAAGAACCCTCACCCTCTCTGTTGACTAAATCGGCTGGATCTACACCGTAAGGCATAGAGATAATTCTTATCTCCAAATTGGCCTCCAACAGAAGATCTATACCTCTGAGCGTAGCGGAAATTCCAGCTTTGTCTTGATCGTAGGCAATAAAAACATGACCAGTATAGCGTTTAATGAGTCTTGCCTGAGAAGGAGTAAGAGATGTTCCCAGAGAGGCAACTACGTTTTTTATTCCCCTTTGATGAAGGGTCATGACATCGGTATATCCCTCCACCAGGATTACTTCCTCTTCTTGTCTTATCGCTTCCTTGCTGAAATTCAAACCATACAGAATTCGGCTTTTATCGAAAATAAGAGAGGAAGAAGAGTTAAGATACTTAGGTAAACCATTATCTAAAATCCGACCTCCAAAGCCACATATCCTCCCCTCAGGGGTAAAGATAGGGAAAATAAGGCGTTGTCGAAACCAGGCATACCAGCCATCCCTTTTTTGAGAGGGAATTAAAAGAGACAGTTTTTTTAAGTTTTCCAGCGAAATTCCTTTTGCTCGAACCATTTTCAGAAAATCCCCAGAAGTTGGAGCCCAGCCCACCCTGAATTTATCGATCACTTTCGGGATGAACCCCCGCTGTTTCAAATATTTTTTAACAGAGACCATCCTCTTTAACTCTTGCTGGAAAAGGTCAGCTACTCTCTCATTGGTGCGATAAAGTTCTTCCTTTAAGACACCCTTTCCCGCTTCTTCGTTAATGACAGCCACAGATATTCCCACTTTTTCCCCTATCATTTTTACTGCCTCGGGAAAGGAGATTTTCTCCCATTTCATGACAAAATTAAAGACGTTACCCCCTGCTCCACAACCAAAACAATGAAATAGCTGTTTTTCAGAGGAAACCATAAAAGAAGGAGTTTTCTCCTGATGAAAAGGGCACAAGGCTTTATAGTTTTTTCCAGCTTTTTTTAAGGGTAAATAATGAGAGATTATTTCTACAATGTCTGCTCGTTCGCTAATTCTATCAATCAGCTCATCGGAAATGTAACTTGCCATTTATCCCCATCCCTGCGGAAGGAAATAATCCTGGTAAAGACTAAGAGCATATTGGTCGGTCATCCCCGCAATATAATCGACCGCTATCCTCCTTCTTCCTTCCCTTTTTATATTGTTTTTTAAAGAAGGGGGGAAAAGATCGACATGGTCTAGATAAAACTTGTAAAGATCGGCTACTACTCGATAAGCCTTTTTCACCTCCTGGGCCAAAATTGGCGATGTATAAACTTCTTCGTACATAAAGTCTCTTAATTGGTTAAATTCGCTAAGAACTATCTGGCTCATTTTAAGATGGGGGCTATCCCGGCTTTGGTCAACCACATCCTGCACCAGGGCATCTATTCGCTTCCTATTCGTTCTTCCCAGAATCTTTATAGCCTCCCTTGGTAGGTCATTTTCTCTAATTATTCCTGCTCTTAAAGCATCATCTATATCATGGTTCACATAAGCAAAGGGATCGGCTATCTTCACTACTTCCGCTTCCAGAGTATGGGGATGAGTTCCGCTTTTAGGACTGAGTATCTTTTCCTTCTCCTGGGAATGATTCAGAATGCCGTCTCTCACCTCCCAGGTTAAATTCAGTCTTCCTTTTTCCTCCAGCTTCTCCACTACTCTTAGACTTTGTTGGGCGTGTTGAAAACCGCCAGGATGAACATCATTTAAAGCATCTTCTCCAGTATGACCAAAAGGAGTATGCCCCAGATCATGACCCAGAGCAATTGCCTCCGTCAAATCTTCGTTTAGTCTGAGAGCACGGGAAATGGTACGGGCAATTTGGCTTACCTCTAAAGTGTGAGTCAGCCGGGTACGATAATGATCACCAAAAGGCGCAATAAACACCTGAGTCTTATGCTTTAGACGACGAAACGCTTTTGAATGGATGATTCTATCCCGGTCTCTTTGAAACTCTGTTCTTAGAGGGCAGGAATTCTCCTTCCTTTTCCGTCCCTTACTTTGCTTACTCTTGCTCCCATAGGGAGAAAGGTATTGTAGCTCGTCTTCTTCCTGGGCAATTCTATCAAAGAACCTAGCTACCTTGTGTTTCAACTATGAGAAATCCCTTCTCACTGCTGAGGCATCTCGGGCATTTTAAACATTGGCTCGCCTGCCTCTAACTTAGTCCCATCAAAAAGATCAGCGGGAAGACCGGTATTAACTTCTACCTTGGTGACGATCATTTCTCCCTCCATGAATGCTTCCATCATACCCAGCATCATCTGCTTTTCCTCGGGGCTCATATCGGGTATCTCCACTTCAATTTTGTAGGTCATTTGGTGAGGAATGAACATGGTCTGTACTTGGCGATAATCTTTAAAATCCGAGGTAATTCTGTTAGTCATCTCTTTTCCTTCCTCAGAGGTTTCGGTCATCACTATTTGCATCCTCATAAAGACCCAGTTTTCAGCGTTAATCCACATCTTTGCCCATCCTGACCATTCCCCTTCTTCTGAAGGTCCAGCTTGTGGAGGTACAGGCAATAACCTTTTTATTCCTTCGGTCAAATCATCCATTTTCAAAACATGGGCGGTCTCACCGTCTAAATCGTCGGTACCCACGTATTGCATTTGGGAAAGATCCAGAACTTCCCATATGCGAGTCCAATCAGGAGCAAAATCTTTTTTTTCCTTATTTACCTGGCCAGATATCGGGTCCACTGACCACTCATATTCCCCATCATATATAGTTATCAAGGGCTTACCCATGAACTGAACCTCGGTGCGAGTTTTGTACACGGTCTTTCCGGCAATTTTCGCTCTCTTTTGATAAATTGTTGATTCACCCATCATGGCCATCACGCCCGCGGTACCTTTGGTAACCATAGTCAGGTCATCAATTCCGCTCATCCGTTGTTCGTAAGCTCCTCGCATTTGATTGATGACCTCCTGGGCACTCATTTTGGCCAAGCAGGCTCCAGTTAAACAAAAAATCAACCCACCCACCATGAGTATCATCGCTTTTTTGTTCATTAAGTACTCCTTAGCTCATCGGCTCTTTTTTCTAATTTCTTGCCCTGAGGCACTAATTTCTTAAATCTGTTTAATTCTTCCATAAACTTCTTAGCCTTACCCGGGGTAACAGAGATCACACTATTATAAACAAAGGGGCCCACTTTCATTAAATAAGGACTTAAAGTGGAGCCCCTCATCCACTTAGTTGTCTTCTCAGAGAGGGGAGAAATGGTTAACAAAATGAGGATGACGCTACAGATCAATGATCCTTCTACCAGTCCTAAAAGAACCCCTCCTCCCTGATCTAGACCCTTGACAGGGGAATACTTAGATACCTTGTGAAGAATTATCCCTGCTATACCACCAAGCAAAGCCACTGCTATAAAGATAAAGCCGAAGCTCAAAGGATTTGCTATCTTAAGAGAAAGATTAGGAAAATTACTAACTATAATTTTTCCTACCGCCTCGTAGCGGTTAATAGCTATTACGAGGCCGACGAAGATACCTGCCAGGCCAAGGCCTTCCTTGAAGAAACCCCTCATCGCTCCCCGGATGGCAAATACAACTATTAAAGCCACCCAGATCAGGTCTAGCCAGTTCATTTAGCTTCTTTCTCGATTTTTTCTATTAGCTGCTGCATCCTTTCCCTGGCTTTTCTAGTTTTCTCTCTTAACTTATAAAGTTCATCGGCGATATTTAGACAGGCGAGGATACTTATCTGTTCATCCCCTCTTTCGGGTATGGAAGAGGCGATCCTCCTAACCTTGTTATCAACATAAGCAGCTATTGTTTTGAGATATTCCTCATCTTCATTAGCTTTAAGGTTATATTCCTTGTCGAAGATACGGACTTTCACCCCCATTTACCAAATACTCCCAAATTTAGTATTATAATACTAGAAAAATCGAAATTGTCAAGCCCTTTGCGTTATCCAATGGCTATCTTTGCCAGGTCCCCGCTGTTTTAATACGTAAATGAGGAAATTTATCCAGATCTGTATGAGGCAGGAATTTGGCGGACATAAACTCATCCATGTAATTGGGATGAGTAATGAGGTCATAGTAGGTTATCTTTCGACTAATCTCATAACATACCTCAAGAGCTTCTCCAGAAAATAGAGCCATCTTCGCTCCCATAACGGAAGTATTCCCCACGAATTGAACTTTCTCTAAAGATAAATCTGGTATGAGTCCTATAGCAAGAGCCTTTTCTCTGTCAAGGTAGTTTCCAAATCCTCCAGCTAGATATATTTTCCCTATGTCTTTAAATTCTAAATTAAGGGAACCGATTAATATATTTATGGCAGCAAAAATAGCTGCTTTGGCTCTTATTAAATTGTCAATATCTGGCTGGGTAATGACTAAGTCTTCTCCTGTTGCCGATTGATCAGCAAAAACTAGAACGAATTCCAACTCTCCATTCCTCTCCCTAACTCTCTTACCTTTGTAAGAATTTAACCTTCCAGATCTATCAATAAAGCCTGAGGTCAATAACTCAGCCACGAGGTCAATTAATCCGGATCCACATATCCCCCGCGGTTTGGCATTTCCAATGGTAGTATAGCTAACCCCCTCTTCTCTGGTAATGTTCACCTTCTCTATAGCTCCTTCAGCGGCCCTCATGCCACATGTTACACCGCTTCCCTCAAAGGCAGGGCCAGCGGAGGCAGAACAACAGATCATCCACTCTTTATTTCCGATGACGATTTCTCCATTGGTCCCTATATCTATAAGCATGGTAAGTTCCTCAGCTTCATAGAGTCCAGTGGCCAGAATACCAGCAGTAATATCTGCTCCTACCCAACTGGCTATACTGGGAAGGCAGTAAAGAAGACCACGGGGATTAATTTTTATTCCTACCTCGGCTGCCCTGATGGGAGGAGGAGAAGTGCAGGTAGGGATGTACGGCTCTTTTCTGATCCGCGCCGGATCAAGTCCCAGAAGAAAATGAACCATAGTCGTATTCCCTGCACAGACGAGGGCCATAACCTCGTTTAGCTTTACATCGTTTTTTAAGATAAGAGCAGTAATAAGATTGTTTATGTCGCCTACCACGGCTTGCTTTAATTTATCTGGTCCACTCTGCTCTGCATAGATTATTCTCCGGGTGACTTCTTCCCCATAAATCCGTTGGGAATTATACGTAGCCTCAGCATCCACAGTTTCAGAAGTATTTAGATTTACCAGATGAGCCACTACGGTGCAGGTACCAACATCTACAGCTATAGCGTAGTTTTTCTTGGTGGTATCCCTTCCTTCTACTTGAATAACCTCTACTGTTTTTCCTCTTAGGCCGAGGGTTGCCGTTACTTTCCATTTATTTTCTCTTAAGAGCCTGGGTAAGGTCTTCATTATTTTAAGACCGGTTTGCATGATGGGAATCTTTCTTTGTCGGCGGATCTGACGGTAAAGACGTGTGTGGTCAGCTAAATTATCTTGAAGGCTGGGTGGAGAGAGTTCAAGATACATTTTTTGCACCAGAGGATCGTATTTAAAATAGACTTTTCCCTTAAGAGGAGTATAAAGACCTCGAAAGCGGCGGGCGTCTTTATCTACCAGTATTTTTCCTTTCTCCTCTCTAGACTCGGGAGGGACTTCTACCACTATGTCTCCTTTAGCCTTAGTCTGACAGGCAAGAACATAACCTTTTTTGATCTCATCCCTGGTTAAAAGAGTGGTAGGTTCAACTGTTACCTCTCCTTCTTTCAAAATAAGGCGGCATTTTCCACAGATTCCATCCCCTCCACAAACGCTGTTAATGTACACTCCTGCCTGAGTAGCCGCCTCCAATAGGTTTGTTCCTTTATCTACTTCGGCTGTTTTTCCTTCTGGTTGAAAAGTGATTTTAATTTTTCTCCTCCAATATCTTTTCGATTTTTTCTACTAAAATTTTCTTGGGCACTACCCCGACCACCCTGTCTGCTAGTTTGCCACCATTGAAGAATAAAAGAGTAGGGATTGCCATAACCCGGTATTTTCCGGCTGTGACTTGATTCTCATCGACATTTAATCTCCCTACCTTAATTTTTCCCTCGTACTCCTCACCTATTTGCTCTACCAGTGGGGCTATCATAAAGCAGGGTGCACACCATTCGGCCCAAAAATCAACTATTACGGGAAGATCTGAATTTAAGACCTCATTATCCCAGGTTTGATCTGTAAAATCTATCTCTGACATATCTTTTTCCTTTCTAACTTCTTTTTAATGGTAGTATCTTTCTCCACTATGAACTTTAGTCTTTATTTGATGCTTTTTCTCTAAAATCTCTACGTATTTAATTATCTCATTTCGGTGCAGTCCCAGACATTGGGAGATATCAACCAGTGTGACAGGGCGTCTTTTAACCATGCTCAATATCCTCTTCTCCACATCCCTTTTATAGGCTTTCTGGGTGACTCTTTTAAATTCAGCAATGATCTCACATTTCTTTCCTAAGATCGTCTTTATATTTTTTAAATCTTCTCTAGTTAAAGGCCGGGCGAATTCCTCTGCTGGAGGACGAACCACAGTGTTTAATTGGATTTTTTCGAGATTCATTTGCTTGATTACCCGGGCTGTCTTTTCTATTTCCTCTAGAGAATCATTTATTCCTTTAACCACCATAATCTCTAACCAGACCTTACCGTTAAACTCTTGAGAAAAACTGTCTATCCCGGTGATGACCTTCTCAATCTTCAGTGAGGGGTGAGGGCGGTTTACCGCCTCAAAGATTTCCTGAGTCACCGCATCTAAAGAGGGAATCACTAAATCTGCTTCCATCAAGTCTTCCCGCATCCTCGGTTGGTAGAGCAGAGTTCCATTAGTCAGGATGGCTAAAGGGATTGAGGTTAGTTGCTTAATCCGGCTAATTATCCTCCTAATCTCAGAATTTAAGGTGGGTTCCCCGGAACCCGAGAAGGTAATATAATCGATCCTTTTTCCTTCTCGAAGAATCTCTTCTATCTCCCTTAAGATATCATCGGCAGCTATATACTCCCTTCTTTGGATAGTCTTATTAATTGTCCTTCCCAGTTGACAATAGATGCAGTCAAGGCTACAGGTCTTAAAGGGAATTGTATCTACACCTAAGGAAAACCCCAGTCTTCTAGAAGGTACCGGTCCAAATATCTGACCCATTTCATACCTCTTTCTTTTCCTGGTCTATCTTCTCCATGATTTTTTTTACCGAGACAAATGCTGGAGAGTCTTCAGGTAAATCAAGCAAAGATTTTCCATTGGAAGTATATTCTTCGAGGCTTTTATCGTAGTTTATTTTTCCCAAATATCTGAGCCCCGTTCTCTTTTCAATCAATCCCTCCATGTCCTGAGAAAACTTATAATTAGCCACAACATAGAAATTATCATATTTTATTCTAATTTCATCCATAATTCTGCCGGCTCTTTTTATGTTATCGAAAGATTTCTTTGATGGATCAACTATGGCAAATATCTCATTTACCTTGGACATTACTTTCCTGTTCAGATGTTCCAATCCTGCCGGAGAGTCAATGAGTGTATAATCGTAATTTATCGATAGTTTAGGGATAATTAACTTTAAAATGTTGTTTGGTTGGCAGTAACATCCATCTGTCCATTTCGTTCCCAGGGAAAATAGATCAAATTCAGTACCTTCGTATAAACAGGTATGAAACATATATTCAATTTGATTTGGACGAGGTAAAGATTTCAGTTCTTCGGGAACTTCTCCTTTCTGAATATCAAAGAGCACACTCGATATTGTTTTTATCTTCTCTTCTTCTAAATTAACGCCAATCATTTCAGCTAGATTCTCATCTGGATCTGCATCAATCAGAAGCAAGGAATTTTTGGGCCTCAAATATTTAGCTAATAACGCAATAAAACTGGTTTTTCCAGATCCACCCCTGCCCGTTGAAACTATTGATTTCATCTTTGTTATTCTAGTAATTCGCTAATTTAAAAACTGGTAGTTCTCTGGGTACTCTAATTCAAGTTTCCTCCCTTTACCACCACTTTCCTCTTTCTTTAAAGGTCCTGATGAATCTTTCGATGGAGCGATCATAGGTTCTCTCTATATCATCAGGAAAAAAACAGGCCGGTAGTTCTCCCAATCTCCAGTGATAGGAGACACACTCACAGCAGATTCCCTTTTTGTCACAGGGCTCATAAGTACAGTTGCATTTTTTCTTATTTTCCTCTATACTGCATTCCCGCATATTCTATCCTTCCTCTTTCTTCTTATAAGAAGCTGTAGCTGTGCTGGATATACCTCCCCTTATAGCAAACTTTGCTACTACGCTAATCTCTATGGGGTCCAGAACAGCCACCAGATCCTCCAGGATTTTATTCACCGCATGTTCGTGGAATATTCTGACCTGCCGAAAGGAATAAAAATAGTACTTCAAGGACTTCAGTTCTATACATAATTTGTTGGGCACATATTTAATGGTTATAGTAGCCTGGTCGGGAAGCTCGGAGAAAGGACAGAGGCAGGTAAATTCATCTGTAGTATGCTCCATCTGAATGGATCGATAAGGATATTCATAGGAAATGGTCTTGAGAATAGAACGATCGATAACCGAGGGTTCAAAACTTTTCCCTACCGCTTTTTTTGCTTTTAATTCCTCTTCCGGTGCAAGGCGATCTTCATATACCATCTTAAAATCCTAAAGATTTTCAAGAGAATATGATGATTACAGGATAAGTAAAATCCTTGACAGTTAGAAAATTGATGGTCATCATTCAGATTCCCAGAGAATAGGATACCAGAAGTAATGAGAATGTGCAAGAAAATTATTAAGAATCATAAGTTTTCATCTTTTTCGTTTTATTGATGTCAGTATTTCTGGTGTATTTCCCTTTATAGCGATGGTATGTTCAAAATGAGCAGAAGATTTGCCATCTTTTGTTACTACCGTCCAGTCATCCTTTCAGGATTGAAAAGCGATGAGTTTTAGCTTAGATCAGCTACTAAACCAATGAAGGCTCCCTTTAATGTCTTTTGAGATAAGATTTTTACTTCTTGAGGAAGGTAATTTTCCGTCAATCTCCTCAGTTCTCTAATTGAATAGAACTTTGCCTTTTTATAGAGACTTCTCCTAAATAAAGCCTTCAGCCGGCGTCTCAAAGACAAAAGACTCCATCTATTTAAAACACCCAGAAAAACCTTCCTTCTGGTCACTCTGAAAGTTTCCTGCACTGCTTTTCGAGGCGCTCGCAAAAATTCGAGGGTGGTTATCATAACTGTTAAGTCAAAGGATTTATCCTGGAAGGGTAGACTGTGAACATCTCCTCTGACAAATTTTATTTCTTTGTGCTCTAACCTACCCAAAGCCGCTTCTATCATATTAAGGGAGACATCTATTCCGGTTACTTTCAATCCTAAATTATGAAACCAGAAAGAGAAATGTCCTGTGCCACATCCTATGTCAAGAAGAGTCTCTCCTTTTTTAGGATTAACGAGCTTGAGAAAGAGATCCTTTTCTAGCTTATCCGCCTGTCTACCCTCGGTGCTCTCATACCATTTATCATACTTTTTGCTATTTTCTCTCTCAAAAGATGATAGGCAGGCCCTCATAATCTTCTCTTTACCTTTTTTATTTTTTCATTCATAGTTACCTTTTGATCACGCCGATCGTCTATTTTTAGGGTAGTTACTACCCGGTTCACGTCCTTTCCAAAGGTTGCAAGATGCATCATTTTTCCCAGGCGAAAAAGATCATCCAGTTCTCCTTCTATTATGGTTGACATAGAGGTCACTTCGTACTTCACTCCCGCTTCCTTTAATACCTTCACCGCTCGGGTGACATAATCACCCACCGAGGGGGTTTCAGTTCCAAGAGGAATTACGTTTACCTCCATTATAGCCATTTTTATCTTCCTCCTAACCAATCTTTAGAAAACCGCCTTATATCTCGGTCAGGGTCATTTCTTTTTACTTCTTCTTCACTGAAGCAGAATCTGTATTTTTCAACGTAGTCCATAAGAATCTTATAGACCTTATTGATCTGGGTCATTTTTTGACTGAGCTCTTTTCTTTTTCCGGGCCTCTGTTTATCCGGATGATACTCTTTAGCTTTTCTCCGATAAGCATCTTTTATTTCACTCAAAGTAACTTCCCGGGGAAGTCCAAGGAGTCTTCTCGCTTTATCTATTTCCTCAAAATTTGACAATCTGACCTCCCTCTCTAATCACCAGAAAAGGTATAATTTAGTCCGTACCTTTCCTGGAAGTCTCTCTATCCTACAAGTTCCTTGTCAAATCACAAGAGAATAGAAAAGACCTCCAAGAGAGTCTCACAGCATAATTGACCAACGTGGAATAACGAGTCAGCAAATTTTATCTGTAATAAGCGAAAACAAACCCTGACGCTTTCCAAGAGGTTAAAGCCTATGAGAGTACTGTAACCTAATGTGTTTTATGGCTCTATTTTTTCTAAAGCTTCTTTTACGGTCATACTGGGCATTTCCTTAAATTGGATTCTTTTAGATCCGAAAACACCTGTAATATTCGGTCCGAATTGTCCACTAACGACCATCTCAACTTTCTCATCCGATAGCATTTCAGCAACACCAAATCCCGCACCTCCCCCTCCAATTCTAAAGGGATTCTTTACCACTTTTGCTAGCTTACCATTTTCAAAAATCAAATAATACGGTGCTCTTCCACTTTTCTCACTCACATTAGCGTTTTCATCCTTGCCATTTGAGGCTATGGCAACTTTCACAAAAAACCACCTCCTTCAATTTTTTCAAAGATTATGCCCTGAATAACTGAAATAGTAATCATAACCATTGCAAGAACTAAGGTATATTTCAAACCAAAATAGACTATCATCATCGGAATTAAAGGTAGTTTAATAGCCCTATTATAAAGAAAGGTAGCAATAAAGCCATATTGAATTCCTTGCTTCTTTAATTCCTTTAGCAGCGGATACCACATATAAATTGGGCCTGTGGAGATAATACCACCCCCAATAGCGATTAACCACCGTCTGAAACCCGATGATTTTCCTAAATATTTGCGCACACTATAAGGACTGGCAAACAAGTCAAATGCAACCAAAAGAGCAAAAATCACTACAAAAACCGGTACTATATTCTTTATTATTTTGAAAGAAAATCTTAAGGAAGGTAAAAGCACCTCTATTTTTAACAATCCAATAATTACATAAAGAACAATAACAATGAGTAAAAAATACCATCCTACATAGCTTTTTTCAGTTTTTTTCATAATAACCCTAGTACAAATACTGTTGTCATCGCAACAAGCATAGAAAATGCGAAACTGAAGATATTTCTCAAAATTGCAAACTTCTTCCCCAGCATTATTGCCTCTGCCGGCAATTGGACCAACCCAACCGTAACCCATGTAACTAAAAATGAGGTCACTGCAACTAAACTCATACCCTGTTTCAGCAACTCACCTCCGAGGACATAACTGGTAAGAGGATTACCTGCAAGCACACTACCCAACCCACTGCCGATAATGGAGTCTAAAACAACATTAGTGGAAAAATAAAAGGATTTGGGCATTAAAGTATGAGTGAGACCAACAAGTAGAATGACTCCCACAAGTAGAGGCAAGACATTAAAGAGAGCCTTGGCTGAGTTTATTATTGCACTCGTTAACTTCTTATCCATTTACTCCCTCTAAATACTGAAAATCCCTCTCAGGAGCTTCTGTACTTCCTGAGGAGACCCAGAAATTTTCCTCGCTCGGTCTATTTCTTCAAAGTTTGACAATCTGACCTCCCTTTGTAATCAGCATAAAAGGCGTTTGAAGATCCCCATCCTTTTATTGAGTAGATCTCCTAAAATTTAAAATATGACCGTGTGTGTATCTGCCGTCGTGAATGATTGTTTCAAAATATTCGACTTCAAAACAAAAATTTGCTTCCTCAATTTCTCTCTTAACCTCCTCCAATTCCATATGTTCTGGATAGACTGAAAGCAATGCATTTGGTTTTAAAACCCTGTAGACTTCCCTCAATAACTTCCTTCTTTCGTCCGGTGAGAAGTAGTAGGAGTGCAGAACATCGTAAAGCAGGACCATAATCTGGTATTTTCCAGCAATGGTTGGATCTTCATCGACATTTATTTCCCTGCTTTCTAGCTTCTTTTCAATCCTAACAATCGATCTATTCTTGACTTATCAAATCCGACAATTTTTGCCGTACCAATTAGAAGAACCGGTACACCCATCTGACCAGTCATTCTTACTACATCTTTAGCGGCATCCGGGTCCTTATCCACCCGTACTTCCTTCACCCTGATCCCTTTCTGGCGAAGATAACTCTTGGCTCGACTACACCAGGGACAAGACCCCGATGAGAATAAAATGACCCGGGGATACCTTTTCGTTCCCATATTAGCCTCCTGGGGTTAGAAATTTTCGGGCACATCCTTTTTTGTTTCACCTAGCAGACCAAGGAATATATGGACACAAATAAAAATACCTCTATTTTGAGTTCGTTTGACTGCGTCCTCAAGCTGAGCGAAGAATCTCTCTTTTAAAATTGGCTGAATGATTAGCAGCGCTGGTGGCTTGTCCTTTTAGGACTATATCCCCTGCCTTGCACCCTAGATCTTTTGCTATTACAGGACATTTTGCTTTGAGAAGAAAAAAGATAGGTTTATTAACTTCAGAAAGAGTTTCATAATTTCCCTGTCCCTTGCTGATGATCAATTTAGCTCGACTAAAGTAACTACGAAACTCATTTGTAGCCAGGGAGAGAAAAGTTCCTGGTCCATCTGAGCCGGAAGAGATGATTCTGGCTACTTTGTCTATTCCGCAAAATAATGCATCCTCTATCGTAGCATCATTTATGATGGGTTTTTCTCTCACCGCATAGGTCACCTTCTTATTTAACGCGTCTGTTATCAATTCTATCAATATGCGATCAAAAAAGACTTCACCAGAGTTATCCGCTATATATAAGAGCTCATCAGTATACTCTAATGCCTTTTTAAATGGGATATAATCAAAGATGGCAAAATCTTGCTTCAAAATCTGCTTTATCTCTGGTTCAATATCAATATGGGTATTTACTCCAAAATCAATGATATTCCCGGCGATAGCTACCCTTATACTCATAAGTAGGGGATCCTTCCCCTTTCTCGCGATTTCTCGAAGTTTAGGATAAAGCTTTAGAGCAATTTTATTATATTTATCTTTGATCTTCTTATAGGGATCAGATGAGCCTGCAATCTGACGGACAATTTTATGGATTTTTCTGCCCATTTCCGGTGGACTACTATTTAGAGGAATCTGGGGCAGCTCTTTTGCTATCTCATCCAGAACTTTTCTTTGCTTTTCCTCATCATCTGTGACCATTCGAGCGGCTTCCAGCCCCTGCCTGAAAAAGCAAGAGATACAATCCAAGTAAGTTTTCATTTTTTTTCTTTTATTAATGTCAATATTTCTGGCTTATTTTTCCTTACAGCGATGGTATGTTCAAAATGAGCAGAAGGTTTGCCATCTTTTGTTACTACCGTCCAGTTATCCTTTGTTGTTTCAACTTCAAAACTTCCCATATTGACCATTGGCTCTATTGCTAATACCATTCCTCGTTTGAGCTTTGGACCTTGGTGAGGCTTGCCAAAGTTAGGTATTGGAGGTTCCTCATGAAGATGTTTTCCAATCCCGTGGCCAACAAGAGTTCTAACCACCGAAAAACCATTCTTTTCTACATAGGACTGAATAGCATAAGAAATGTCGGATAATCTATTTCCCACTTTTGCCTGTCTGATTCCTTCATAGAGAGCATCTTCGGTAACCTCTAACAATTTATTAACTTCACCACTTATCTCACCTAGAGCTACAGTAATAGCAGCATCTCCATAATATCCGTTTAATTTTGCTCCTAAATCAAGGCTTATAATATCTCCATGTTGCAGTTTATAATCACCAGGAATACCATGTACAACCTGCTCATTAACAGAAGTACATAAGCAGCAGGGGAATCCACGATATCCCTTAAAGGCAGGTCTGGCTCCTCGTTTGATAATCAAACTTTCTGCCAGCCTATCAAGCTCCTGCGTGGTCATCCCCGGATTTGTAATAATAACTTCCCGTAGCTCTGCAAGAACATCTGCTACAATCCCACCGGCTGCTCGTAGATAGATTAATTCCTCCTCAGACTTTAAAGTGATCATTTGTTCAAATCCCTTTTTAACAATTCGTCTTCATCTTCAAAATACATTTTCTCGGCTATCATATATGAAAAATTCTCCTCTCTTTCGTTGGGCTTAATGTGTTCGATCTTTCTAGCTATTTTTTCCGCATCTCTTCTCATCTCTCGGGATAAGATCATCTGCCTTGCTCCTGCCAGGGCGCCGTTACCGATCCTAACTACTTTATTTCTTGCTCTAGGAAGTAGGCCTATGACTATAGCATTATCCGGGTTGATGAAGTTGCCAAAGGCTCCGGATAGATAAATCCTATCTATTTCCTTCAGAGTAACTGAATAGTACTTTATCAAAAGATCCTGATCCAGACGTAGGCCAGCCTTGGCTGTTATAAGCTGATATATATCTTGCTGGGAAATACTAATCTCAGGAGTGATAAAAAAATCGTCTTTCAGCTTTGCCTTCCTACTCATAATCCCGTTCTTCAGTAGCTCCCCTAACAGATCAATCAAACCGGAACCACAGATTCCCAGAGGAGGCTTATTATCAATGGTTTCGAACTGCACCCTGCCATTTATTATCCTGATATTCTTTATCGCTCCTTCTACAGCTCCAACACCGAAACTTGTTGCTGCTCCCTCGTAGGCACCTCCGGCAGCACAGGAGGCGGTCAATATCCTCTCTTTATTACCGATGACAACCTCCCCATTGGTTCCTATATCTATGATCATAGATGGCCTCTCAGCTTTGTAGATCCCGGTGGCAATAATATCGGCTAAGGCATCTGCTCCGGCATGACCACCAATTAAAGGAGCTCCATAAACATTGGCCTGGGGATTAATCTTTAGACCCAACTCCTCAGCCCTCCTGTTTATAGGCTCACAGGTTGAAGGCTCAAAAGGAATCACTCCCAAGGAGGAGACATCAACCCCAAAGAAGATGCTGCGCATGGTAGAATTCCCTACCACTACAGCTTCATAGATATCCTCGAGGATTTCCCTTTTTTCTTCAGCAATCCTTCTAAGACCTGCATTTATTCCTTCGATAACAGTGTTTTGCAGCTCTCTCAGTCCATCTTTGTTCCTCATACTGTAGTCAATTCGCGAGATTACATCATCTCCAAAGGAGGCCTGAGGGTTCTTGTCAGCCAAAGTAGCTATCCTTTTGCCTGATTCCAGATCGATTATCTGCGATACAAGAGTAGTAGTGCCCACATCTATGGCCAGGCCGTAAATTCCATCTCTGGATTTGTCGAGCTGTCTATCTTGCCAGAAAACCTTACCATTTTTTCTGTAGACAAAAGGATCTAGTTTTACTTTATCCTCTATAGTATCAGAAAGAATGGCATATCTGCCTAAGCTTTTAATGAAGACACGGATACTACCTCCTCGTATAACTCTTGCCTGACAAGCTAACCTTTCATCTTTGCCTAATTTGAAGTTTTTCTCTGCCTCTGTCCTTGGGTTTAAGACATCCTTTCCCTCAACCCTTACTCTACATTTACCACATAAGCCTCTTCCATCACACTCTGAAGGTATCTCTATGCCAACCTTCCTTGCAGAGTTTAAAATATTTCCTTTTTCAATCTCGATTCCCTGCTTACCTTTCTTGAATTGAGGAAAGAATATCCTGGTCATCTTAGCTATCTCCTGTTTTCTAGCTTTTCAAGCCTTTGCATAGTTTTGTCTATTTCTTCTTCCAGATTTTGGACGGTGAGTTTTAGTTCGTCTAAGGATGTAACTTTAATCTCTTCTTTAATTGCACCCCTAGGACAGACCTCCTGACAGCGACGACAATTTGTACACATTATCTGGTCAATATGAGCCTTACCCCAGACAATGCTTATGGCTCTTTGAGGACAAAGGCTCGCACATAGTCCGCACCCGATACATATCTCTTCTCTTACCTGAAGCATCTTTTCACCTTTTAATTTTTAAAGCTGATCCAAGCAGGAAGAATGGTTTCGCTCATCTCCTCGTTGAGGCAATTTCAGCAGCATTTATAATTTGATAAGCTATGGGGGAGGCAGTTAGCATTGGATGAGTACCCATCTGGAAAGTTGCTATTTCGTCTGCACGCATTTTGTGTTGAATAAGGGCACCAATGAAATTTATCAGCTCACCAACTGAGCTACCTCCATAAGCCTGGCCCCCTATAAGTAAACCAGTATCTT
>Ga0315547_1001220_pt1 | contig 21028 bp, 12 predicted proteins | sample SalMarSW160240MG_2_FD_202542 | JGI IMG/M metagenome (GOLD analysis project Ga0315547, IMG submission 202542) | Salt marsh sediment microbial communities from the Plum Island Ecosystem LTER, Massachusetts, United States - Salt Marsh Sediment SW1601-240 ...
ACATATTATTCATTCCCCCTGCTTCTACAGAACTAATATCGAAATTAGCAAATGAGTTTTTTAATAATGAACAATTATAAAAACAATTATAAAAACTTGTAAAAGACGATGTGTCCCATCCACCAACATCAAGAGATGTTAATCCCGAACAATCTTTAAAAGTATTTTGCATAGATGTTCCATTCTTAAAAACCCAATTAGATACATCAATGTTCTCCAAACTTGAACAGCCTTCAAAAACTTTATTCAGATATGTTATATTAGATAAATCCCAATCACCAACATTATTAATCGTAGTAAGATTTGCACAATCTTCAAATAACCCCGCCAAATTTGTACAGCTAGACCAATCTATTCCATTCATATTAATACTAATAAGCGATGTGCATTTACGAAACATAAAAGAGAGATCATCAGCATTTGATATATTCATATTATTTATATTAACAGATGTTAATGATGTACAATTAGAAAAAAGCTGATTGGCAGACACGGCATTAGAAACATTCCAATTATTGAGGGCGAATGATGTCAGACCACTGTCAGAAAACATATATGCTATACTTGAACTATTAGAAGAATCTAAATTTGTTAAATCCACGCTTGTCAAATTTCTGCATCCATAAAAAGCACCCTCAAAACTATTCCATGCGACCTTACCCCAATTATCAATAGATATGAGTTTTAATTTGTCGCCAGTATTATTGAAATATATATGGGGAAATGTACCACTAATTTTTATTCGATATATACCTGCTATGGTATAAACATGGGTTTGGGACGTATTAACTACCACGTGATCTGTTTGGTTATCACCCCAGTCAACGTAATAATCATAAACGCTTGCTCCGTCGGTAGGTAATATAAAAGTATCATTTGCACTCCCGTTCTTGGTGGTATCTATAATTATTGAAAATTCACCACTGAACAAATTGGGGGCTATTGACGCCTTCATTTGTTTTCTTATATCATCACTTTTTAAAATCTTTTTTATTTTATTATTTGATAAAATATTATCTATCATCTTATCTTATTTTATCTGTTGTAAAGTTATCGTGATTGACAAAGTAAAAAATATACTTCTCCCGAATAGCTCAGCTCCTGCGGGGGGATTCAACTCGTTCCATACCCCATCCCAATAATCCGTGGTTCCATGATAATTCCATGGCAGTCCTCTCACGCCATTATATATTGGGTCTGCATAGGCTATTCTTGCACTTATGTAAGATAACAGATACCATGGCCATTGTTTCCTTTCGGGGTCTAACCAAAACATACCGCCAAGCAAACTACCAACAGAAGCAGCTTCCAAGATGTGTCCTATTTGTTTATGTCCCTCGTCCATGCAGGCATCACCGGCCATATCAAGAGCAATGGAGACTGTCGTAATAGCTAACCATTTCCATGCATTAGGGGATATCTTTTTAACGGTATATCCTGATTTAGTACTATTATGAGTAGCATAGGGATTAATAGAATAATCAGTTTCTCTAATTTGCCCAAAACAAGAAACATTAACAAAAAGCAATATGACTATTAATGTTTTCATCTTTTTATTATTTGCTCATCTATTGGCGCAGGCTTTAATTCTGAAGGGTCTAATTTCTTAACGGGGTATTTTTTTATATCAGTCAACGTACTTGATACTTTTTGAATATCTACAATTTTTTTGCCTTCGATAAGAAATTTTTCAATATCATCTCTTACCCTTTCAGGCAGAATAAAAGTGCCGTCCTTTATCTCAATAGGCTGAATAGCATACCAGTCAGTAATTTTAAGGTATCCTGTTTTTTCCGCTTGCTGTTTAGTTAATCGTATCATGGTATTATACCCTTTCCGTTTGAATCCATATAAGCCTCTATTGCATTTTGTAATATTGTTCTTTTGCCCAAATTCAGAGAATTACCCATACCAAAACAAGATGCCTGTATATTAGAAAAATTTGAAGGGCCTGTTCCAATTACATTTCTACAGAATATATACATTTCTCCATCTGGTACACCAACAGATACCTCTGCGTCAGATACTTTAGAAATGTTATCAAGGAAAAGCTCCTTGGCATTTGCTCCTGTTCTTTGCATAAAATAAAAACCTTTATTAACTGCATCTTCGGGATATTCACAAGCCCCTTCATCATTCATTTTTAATGATGTCTTATCTGTTCCTGATATATAATAAACAACTAAATAAGTATCTCCGGCCAAAGACGACAAAATGCCAAATGACTGTGCTTGATCCCTGGGTTTATCTGTTCTTTGATATATAAAACAAGATGAATCATCTAATTGGTAATTTATTCCTTGAGTATTCGGATTATAATTTGTGTTAATATAAGCACTTGCCCCATCGCCCGTAAATCCTTCAAGTGAAGCAAATGCAGGGGCATTTACAAGCGTTGCATCAAATGTTCCCGGATTAATCCAGTTAATAAGAGCTTCACCATCCGCATTTGATTGTTGAGCAAAAAGATAAAATGCATCCAATAAAGTCCAAACACCGCCAGCAACCAATTTCCCAACCATTACATCCTGCTGAACAGCAATAGCGGCAGTAGGCGTATTTGTCATTGCATCATAAACAGCCCTATATTCAATAGGATAATTATAATTTATAGTATTGACGTTTGTGAGCAGGGTATCCAGATCACCATTTGATGCTGTTGTACGGGCTGCATTAGTACCCGATACATCAATGGCACAATTAGTACAAGTGCTTAATGCTTCTATTAGATTATTCACTTCAGGAGAGGCAAACGCACAATCCTCAAAGAATAAGTCAGCGGCATCATTAGTCCATGCATCTGAGCCTATAAACTCAACATCTGTTATCTGTAGCCATAAAGTGGTTAATGATGTGAGAGGATATAGGGTGGCAGCATTACCACTCGTATTTGTCATCGAGAGCTGAAGGGTCGTCAGACTCGTTAATGCGGCAAAGACAGAAACATCAGTAACAGTAATGTCAGTACCCCATGCAGAAAGGAAAGTAAGATTGGTTAACTCAGCCCACCTGTCTATATTACCACTAACGAAGTCCTGACTGTTTATATCAATGTGTGTTAAGTCTGTAACATCACCCGATACCCAAAACTTAAATAACCCCGGCTCTGTGTATAAACTTATTTTGGTTATTTCAACAGCATCCTGACCAATAACGGCCTCGCTCTCTCCATTACCCCAATATAATGTAACAGTCTTTGTAGAGGGTAATTTGAACTTAAAAGTAAGCTGTGTGGCAGGGTAATCTACTGTAAGGGCTATGATAGCATCAGCCCATCCCCCACCGGGCTTTTGTAAAAAGGGGCTAACACCTACTCCTATTGCTGTAGCCATAATAGCCTCCTGTTTAAGTTAAGTTACTCTTCCTGCAATATATCATTCCTTTGCCCGCTGATAAGGTAAGAGATGTTACGGGGCGATAAAACGTTAATGGCCCCACTGTTATGCTTTTATCTATCCATTGGCTTGTATAACCAGCAGTAATTGTTGTTGCAACTTTATCTATCAGCCACTTACCAGTATCAATGGTAGCTCCGGCACTCTCTGGCTGAAAGGCATACGCCTCAAAACCAGCAGGAACGACATATTCGGTATTATCATGTATCCAATCACTAAAAAAGCCACCAGCTATATCTCTCAGGTAGGCTGACGAATCTGTACTTTTACCCATTATTAATTAATTTTAATTATTACTTTATTATTTATTTTATGCAAAGATAGCAAAACTATTCTACCTCCCTCCCAAGGGCTTTGAGCTCCTTGAACATCTCATCCTTTATTTCCGCCTTGGCTTCTGTCCATAGTGCCCCTATCTCAAAATCCCATCTTGTCTTACCTGTTTCCTCAATCTCTACCTTCTCTTTCCACCCTTTAATGGTATCACTGCTCTTACGGTTATATATTTTCTTCATGAACAGTTTGGCATATTCTATTGTCACCCTCTCATTAAACTCAAATAGTTCACTCTCGTTAAGGGTATATTTACCTACTTTTACACCAGACCCGGAATAAGGAAAATAGGCTTTATTCTCTTTTATCACCTCCCATGCGTCCTTTAATAGTTTGTAGTCCTCTCCCTGTGGGTCTGGGTCTTTAACCTGTCCCCACCTGAACAATTCTGTCTTGGCTTCTTCCATGGCGCCCTTACGTAATGCGTGTACGTCCTTTTGTACACCCGTCCATATTTCTTCTCCTACCTCCTCCTTCTCTTCCATCCTTTTCTTTACCGTCTCTTCGTCCTTCATATATTCCTTTAGCCTATCAGAGAACTTTTCTCCCATAAGTAAGGTGTAATCATAAAATTCTTTTTCTTCAAGAGTCCTGTGTTCGAGACCATCTTTTGTCTCTATATTCATGGGAACATTATGTAGTTTGTTAGGCATATAATTATGGCGTATCAGAAACTGCCATCTCTCATCAGCCTCAACGATATTAAGCCAGTGTGTATATGGAAGCAACGTCTCACCGGGATAGGTTTTGCAAACATCCCCTAATTGGTCTATGTTGGGATAATTTATAAACAACTGTAATCCCATAGAATATCCTAAGATTCCCCTTATCTCTTTCTGTGAATAAGATGTAGGATCAAAGAATTTCTCTACCTGCCTTACGAAATTATTATTCCATGGCAGAACTGTTGTGGCAAATTTAAAATAAGACTTGCCTATCATCTTACCCAGTCTCTCTGCTCCATGCCCCATATTCTCCCTTGCGGTAATGACAGCAGATGTGTCATTCTCCGCACCAGCACCTATCTCTAATAATTCCTGAGCTAAATCAAAAAACCTCTTAATGCCATCAACAAAAGACATATCCTTTACCATTGTCGCCGTCTGTCCTGATGCGGCCAGTAACATCGCCACAGTAAATCTCTCATGTAAATCTTCAAGCCTCTCTTTTGACATATCCTTATTAAGCCTTAATTCATCATTAAGATTTCCTATTATACCAACAGGTACAGCTATTGACGGAATATATAGATATGGTATCTCTATCTGATGGTTCTTCCCCTTTTTGTCTGTCCACCTGAATATCATACTGTATTTAGGGGCAAGTTTCTCCCGTCCAGCCTTAGTATACCCCTCCGCACGATAACCACCTGTTATCTGAAAGAAATCATCCTCATCACTATCAAGCCCAAACATTAATGCGGCAACGAATGCCTGTGTGCCAAACCATGCCCGTCCCATCTGTTCATAGTAAGCACGGGAACCCCTTTCTCCCATTGATGGACTTTTGTATATGGTTTTCCCTTTAATGGTTATATTGAACCATGGTATATTAGCCCTTATGAACCCCAAGAAAGGAGCATGGTCAAGAGCATATTCAGCAACGTTGCCAATAATACGTGTAAAAGGAATAAATGGCTTAAGGGCCAAAGCCATTGGCCTGTTAACATTAGACAACATACCTAATCCAGATGCAAGATTACCAAAGATACCACCTCTTTCATCAGTGAAAATATTACTGCGTGCCAACTCCTCTGTTTTTGCTCTATCCTCTTTATTTAAGAATGGTATATTCTCTAACTCTAACTCTCTCCTTCTTATCCTCTTTTGGAGGTTGGTCATCTTAATACCACTTAACCTGTAATATTCCTCTGCTTCTGTCTCTACCAACTCTGTGAGCCTTGCCTTGTATTGTTTGTGTCCCTCTCTGGCAACCGCCCTTTTAAGAACCCTGCCTGTTAGTCCTCTTGCTTCCATTTGGGCTATAATCTCACCATTATTATAATGGGTAGTCCTATATAACTCCATTACACGCTTAGTGAGGGCTCTGCCCGTTAATCCCTCTGCCTCGCTAACATAATCCCTGAGTATCCTTACAAGTTCTATATGATAAGAGGTATGTAGCATAAACTTATCCTGTGCTGATAAGTTACGACCAGAGAGTTTGGCGTAGTTAAATATGTTAAGATCATATTTCTTATTCCCTATTTTTATATAAAGAGGTTTAAACCTTTTGGCTCTACCATACTTATCTCTTTCAAGGGGCGTTATTCTGGCCATCCCTATCTTTTCCTTTACATCCTCTATATATTTATTCTGAACATCCCCATGCAGGTAAACTTCTTTTGCTATCGCTGCCCCAGACAGCATTCCTTTAAGCATTGGTATTGCAGCCATAAATGAAACAGGATTATACCAATCTACTTTTGTCCCCTTTCTTTTAGCTTCTTTTATCTTATGAGTCCATAACGATAAGTTACCAAGTGTCCTCACGGGACTAATCCATATGTTAGACATGGCACTCACAAGGTTTAATACTGATGTTGAAACACCCGACAACATATTGGCATAGGCAAGTGCTATAAAGTCATCGGCTATCTGCGCTGCCATAGAGTGGGGAAATAGCTCATAAATATACTTACCAAGTCGTATAGAGGCATCTCTTTCTATCCATCCTTTACCGCTAACACCCTGTAATATACGAGACAGTTTTATTATCTCCTGTGCTTGCTTTGTGTCTGGCGCCTTGGCGAGTCCGAGCATATCAGCAAATATCTCTCTTCCCATCTGTGTTCCTAAAGCCCCCCGTGACACAGCATCAATAATCTTCTGTACCTTAGTTTTATGTTTGGCCTTCTTGGGCAGTCCCTTCAGTCCTAATATTTTCCCCACTTCTTCTCTTGCAACACCCTCTATCTTGTCCTTAAACGTATCAAGGAATATTTTCTCTATCCTCTTGGCCTCCTCTTCGGTTAACCCTACATCCTCTTTCAGCTTAAGCCATAATGGTCTGTTTATCTCTGGATTCACCTCACTACCCTCATCCACATCAGTCCAGTGCCTGCGTATAACCTTGGCTATGGCACTCTGCATCTGGTTAATATCCTCAATTATACTTCTTTGCTCTGTCTCTCTCTCCGCATACTGCCTAAAAGTGAGGCCGTCTTTATAGTTCGTGTCAAGCAATGCCCCTGCTTGTTCATCTGTTAAATCAACATCAATATCTTTTGCATCTGATTTTAATCTATTAATCAAATCCTGTACGGTATAATATCCCATCTTAACGTATTCTGCAAGGACATTACCAAAGAACTCCACATCAAGAACCGTCAACCCCGGAATAATGGTGGCACTCATTAATCCTGCCTTTTTGTCTATCTTATGTTGTTCCTTTAGCCTCTTTATCCTTTCTTCTGACTGCCTGATTTGTTCGGCGGGAACAGAACGCATGGGTGCTGGCCTGCGTGGTTTGACAACAGTTATCTTAAAGGTCTTTCCTTTTGTCTTTATTATCTCATCTATAGCATCACCCACTAATCTCTTTGTCTCTTTGTCTATCCTGTCCATGGATTCATCAAGCTGTTCCCCTATTGTCTTCTTTTCTCCCTTTATAACAGGTTTGTCAAGTTTAGCTTCATTTAACATCTTTATCTTCTTCCTGACAAAATACAATACACCTTCTGGCTGCATTACCTTCCATATATTAGTATACGCTAACACCTTCGCTGATGGAGTTATTTCACGTACATATATATCCATTATGTCATCCGTCTTTCTAAACGCCGCCTCCTTCTCCACTGCTGACGTTCTACCTGATGCCATTATACGTGAATAATAATCCATTAAGACCTGACGCATTACTGTTCTTAAGGGTAAGTCCTGAAGGTTCTTGGTTGGCTTTATTACTTCGTAGGTCGCCCCATCAACACCCATATCAAGCACCTCTTTGATTGCTCTTTGTGCAATTTCTTCTCCCCCTTCGGCTTCATATGTGTTTTTCCTTTGCCTTGCTACGTCAGCTATTAGCTTCTGCTGTATACTCTCTTCATTGGCAAGGTGGCTGTCTAATGATAGTGGTCTTTTCTCCTTCCCCTCTTTTGGAGCCTTTTCAGCCCTTTTAACGGCTTCTTTCTCCTCTTTGGTAGGTTTACCCTCCTCGGGGGAGATAATAGGCTCCTGCTTCTCTATAGGCTCTATTTTGACGTTTTTAACCCCTTCTTCTATTACATCATCAGGAATGGATATGTTTTTATCCTTTAGAAGTTGTTTGACCTTTTCAATGATGGCATCTATTTCGGCTATGCCACCCTCTACAATGCCCTTCGCTATTTTCTCTATAGCCCGAATAGCACTTACTCTTTCTTCGCCTATTAATTCTTTTTTACCTGTGAGATTGGCTAAGTCATTAAGACCTTCGGCTATTAGCCCCTTGGCTGCTTCTTTGCGTTTGGCTATTTCCTTGGTGGGTTCTTCTTCGACCACTCCTTCGCCCTCTTTACGAGCTCCCTCAACTTCAGGGCGGCCTTTACCTTTTCTTGCTTTTTCATCTAAATATCTTTTTACGACCTCCCCTTCCTCTGGCGTGAACGGGAAACCTGTGAAATAATCGTCTTTAATATTTTCATAATCCTCAACGGTTAAAAGTTCTATATCTTCTTTTTCTGCTAAGATATCAATAATTTTCTTAAAATCAACATCAGATGCCTCTATTTTTTTAACAAAGTCAGCCTCTTCCTTCTCATAAGAAGCCACGGATTGACCTGAAATCTCTTTGAACTTATCCTCAAGTGCCTTTAAATTGGGGTGTTTAGCTTTTGTCTTTGTCTTGCTTGGATTAGACATAATAAACTCGGCAACCATGTCTGGCGTTATCTCTTTATTATGTGTCTCTGATAACTGCTGCGCTATAACATCAAGATACTCGTGGTTCTTCCATTTACCCGTAGTGGGGTCTTTCTTGGCAACCCAGTTACGCATCATGGCCATACCGAACTTATTAGGATCTCCGAACTCAGCAAGACTACTCTTGGCCACCTTCATCTTAAGCAAATCTTCCTGCCACGGAGTGCGTTCTTTAGAATAAACTTCTTTTGCCTGTTTATAGATATTGTAAACCTCTTCTGGGCTTTCGCTCTTTTCAACTACATCCCTTATTACATCATCAAATGATTTCTTTATCTCTTTTTCTTTAGGCTTAAACTTATAAACATCTCCTTCTTTAACAGCTTCTCCTGTAGAGATTAGTTTCTCCCATAATCCCTTGGCTTCCGGTGATACTGTCTCACTTGAGAATAATATTCCTCCCTCTTTAGCGGCTCTCTCATTAAGTTGTCTGTAAACCTCAATGCCTGCTCCCTGGCGCCGCATATCTTCATCTACCTGAATGTTATTCATGCGTATGTCGTTACCGAACTTACCAGTGTCTACTTTACCCGCTTTCTTTCCCCTAACAAGTATAGTCTCTTGTGTTATTTCTTCTCCTAATCCCTTCAGGGCTTTAGATGGCTTTTTCTTATAGACTTGTTCTGTCGTTACCTCTTCTGGCTTTACCTTTTCTTTGGGGGCTTCTTGCACCCCTTCTTCTGCTTTTTCATATTCTTTTTCCTTTGGTTTAAACTTATCTATAGTCTCTTGTTTTTTCTCTTGTACTTGCTCTAAAGTAGAACCTTCTTTCACATTAAATGTGGCATCTTGTGCTGGCCCCTCTTCTGTTATGGTATAGGTTTCCCATTTTCCCTGCTCTGCCATGTCCTGTATCCCCTCATAACGAACATTAAGTTCTTCAGCTATCTTTTCAGGTTCTACCCTTACTTCTTCCTTCGCTTTTTCAGGCTGTGCCTTTACTTCTTCTTTTTGAACAGTCACGGTTTCCTTGACAGTTGGCTTTTCTTCTTTGGCTTTCTCTGTTATTTCCCCAGTTACATCATCCTGTACCATGCCACCCACGGTCTCCATAATATCAAGGGTTTCTTGTTCGCTCTTACCCTCTATCATCTGGGCTACCTTGTTTGTTAAGCCCTCCTCGTCTTTGTTATCTATAAGTTCTTGTAATTCTGCCCTATCTTTCTTCTCAAATTCTTTTTTTCTCTCCATCTTATAATCACCCACCATAGCAGGTGACGAAGCTACCAAGAACCCACCAGTCATCATAGGGATAACAACCAATAAGTCTTTTAAAAACTCCTTGTCTATCTTTTCTTTCTGTAATAAGGCTGCTATTATCTCTTCTCCATATTCACCAAAAGGATTGTGTAGTCCAGCCCTTGCGAACAGTTTTCTTACCGATGGCGTAATAACCCTCTTTGCTCCCTTCCATGCTGGCAGGGCAAATACACCACCCATGTTCTCACTAAATATATCTGCCGCATTAAGCCATACACCCTTAGCAATAGCCTCACTTATCTTAGGCATATTCTCTTCATCAAGAACAAACTTACCATCTTCGTATTTATATACCTCCCTTTGCTCTAATACCCTCTCATAAGTGGCGGGAGATAATGGTAAACGACCGCCTAAGCTAACGGCTGACTCTACTGTTGGCTTAACCACCCTCTTTGTTATGCCACCCATTCCCTTAATGCTTCTCAGTGCTCTCTTTTTAAGAATTGAGGCTGTTGCCTTCCGCCCTGTGGCGGTTGCTATATCACCTATACCCCCCGTAACAAGGAATTGTTCAACATAAGGAATTGAACCAGCAAGGGACTTCATCCTCCTATACCTGTTAACCCCCTTACTTGCCATACTGCTTAATTGCCGATACTGTGCGTGGGCATCAATAAGAGCATTATCTGCTTCTGTGGCCTCTCCTTTCTTTTGCCTGTTGAGAGACTGGTTGATGCCTATATCTTCAAACAGCCCCGCCAGCCCGACACTAAGAATATTACCAAATTCCTCACTGAAAGCCACCGCCCCTGCTCCTTGTTTGCTCTCTGGTACATTAAGGGCCCTCTTAAGCATATCTGATGCTGATTGCATCTTAGATAGTTTATTCGATTCCTCAATAAGAAATTCAGGGGTTGTTATTTGTGTTTCAAAATCAATGCCCTTCTCTTTCGCTTTTTTATTTATCTCATCACTTAACCTTAATATAGCATCATCTAACTGCCGTTTGGTCTCTTTTGCTCCACGCTTAAGAATAAGCTGCTCCCCAAGGGGTGATTGGCCAGATATCTCGTATATAAGCCTGTTAATCTCTCCCTCTACGTCTTCCTTTGCCTCTCCTGACACACCAGATAATATACTATCCTTTAATGCCTCTATCTGTTGCTCTTTTATGACATGGTCATTATTACTCTCTATGATGTTCTTAAACAACTTACCATATTCGTCTTTTTCATCACCAAGAATAGGATACTCTTGTTTTGTATCAACAGGCGAAAGAGCCTTTTTGTCGTATTCTTTTTCAAGAGATTCTATCTGTTTTTCATATTCTGATTGTAGCTTCTTAACATCCTCTCCTTCTTTGGCTCTTTCTTGTAACTCCTTAAAGATATTCTCTGCATCTTCCTGAAATTTCTCGGCATTCTCAAACATCTGCTTATTCTCATAAGCGTCTTTCTTAAGCCCTGCCTCCATTATTGCTTTTGGGGAATAATCTTTAGGTGTGGTTTCTTCGGGGGTAATAGCGTCCCAATCTACACCTCTCTTTTTATATTCGGATTGTAATACTTGCTTTCTTTGCCCGAGAGATAAATCCTCTAATTTTTCCACTGGGGCGTACTCTGTCGTTTCTTTCTTTTTCTTTTCCTTTATCTCTTCTGCCGCTTCTGGGGCGTACTTCTCCGCAAAATCTTCTGAAAGATAATATTGAGAAGCGTCTTTTTTTTTTACTACCTTGCCTTCAAAATCCTCATAGGAACCCAAATCATAAGATGAGGAAACAGAATCATAAAAACTCCTTCTCTTGGTAGAATCTTGTAGTTTTACAGAAAATTCATCAAGAGTACCTAAATCGTATTCCTGTGAAAGAGCATCATATAATATTTTTGTTTTATCATCCATTAAAAATTAGGTATTTGTTTTTTGCCTTCACTTGTAGTTGCTACCCCCGTCCCCGTTTGCGCCAACACATCTTTTATCTTCATGCGTTTGTTGTTATATACAATAGGCCATTCAAATAAACCAGCAGGAAGCTGTGAATAATTTTTATTCAGTTCGTCTACCGTAACAGATAATATAAGATCACTTCTTCCCCCGCTTCTTGCCTTTCTAAAGAAAAACTCTTTCTTTGATGGTGAGAATGCAATGAACTCCACCTCTTCGCTTGTATAAGTTTCTCCTTCTGATCTTTCATTTCCATCAATCTCCGTTGTTTTCCCTAATGGCACTTCTACTTTCTTAGGGCTTAATATAGAATAATAATCATCATATTGTACGCCCCCTATGGTTTTACTAACTGGAGGTATTGGTAATGTTGTCACCTTTGTATTGCCAAAAATAAACTCCTCAAAACCAAATTCTGATCCTTTGGGCTTTGCGGGTTCAGTCCTTCTGCTAGTATCTTCCCCCCTAAAAGCATTTATGTAATCAGGATTATTCATCACCCACCTTAGAATGCCATTGGTTTGCTCCTGTGGGGATATTTGACCATCCTTATTTCTGTCCTCTAGCCATTTGCCTTGTTCTGCTATCGGTAATTTCCTGAAGTCATTTATAAAAGTCTTCATTCCTCCTCCTCCTCTTGCGGAATCTCTATTTATCAATTCTTGTATAGCCACTTGCGCCTCTTCAGTAGTTCCATACCCTTGGACTGTTTCTGTCACTTTCTTTCCGCCCTTTTCTGTGATAATAGTTTCTTTGTGTGTGCCAGCTCTTTTCCCCATGTCGGCAAGTTCTGCTTTAACATCTATTGCTATAGGATCAAGACCAGTAGTAAATTCTCCTGACAAGAGAAAATCTTCTGTTGCCTTTCTAAAATAATCAACATCCCATGTCTTCCCAAAATCCCTGTCTACTAATTTCCTTTCATAATCCCATCTTTGTTGAGCCGCCTGCCAGTTTTGTTGTGACGCCATAATCTTCCTCTTATTAGAGGCCGCCCACATCTTATCTTCTGTAGATAAAAAACCATCATTCTTGGCCATCCTAGACGCCAACTGCTTATTGTACCAATCAATATCACTCCCTTGTTTCTCCATGGCTTTATCGGCTATTAGCTGAACGGGGTCTACTCCTTGCTCTAACATAAACTTCTCATCACTTAAATGCTTCTCCATCTTCATCCTTTGGGCATCCATAAACTTTCTGGAAAAGACCTCATAACTATCACCCATATCCTTTAAGGGCTGCTCAGTTCCTTTGCCTGTATATAATATCGGGAAATTTATCATTTATCTATAATTTAACATTCTTAGCCATAGCCATATAATGGTTGTTTCCCCATTGAAGGTGTTCCCCAAATAGACGGCGTTAATGGGGTGGCTTGTCCACTACCACCCTGTCCATAAACATTGGGAATATAATTAGTTCCGCCATACCCCCCTTGTGGGAACATTTGTTGCATAGCCCCAAGTTGCGACATGTCGCCCATAAAACCAGATGCCGTATTAGCTAATCCTTGTATACCTCCCCATAGGTTCTGTTGTCCCGCCATCCTCTGTTCCTGAAGTTCATTCATCTGCTGCTGATATGGTATCCATTGATTCAGGTTGAATGCCTGATCTTGATATTGTGCCATCTGTCCTAACTGAGTTTGGTAGTTCTGCATCATCTGAGCCCTCCAGAGAGCAGCATTATATCCCAGCTCCCTCTCTGCATCCATCCTCTTACCAAAAACATCTGTTACGGCACCAAGAGCGGCTGACGAACTGGGTGCCATCCTGCCTATATTCCTTACCCCTGCGGCTGTAGTTCTGCCTAATCTTTCTTCGGCATAAGTTCTTCCTGGCATCTCTCCATAAGCCATCTGTCGTGATAAGCCAAGTGCTTGTGTCGCTGCTTCTGGTGTCTCATAGATAGGACGGTTTCTCCTTAAATCTTCTAATCCCCTTTTCGCTCTTCTGGCTTGAAACCCACCATAAAGCGCCTGTCCTATATTCGCTAGTCCAGATATACCCGCTGATATTCCCATTGCTGCTAAAGGCCCCATATCTTTATTTTTTATATTTTACAAAGTTAATCAAATTATACTGTCTTCATATATCACCTCCACCAGCACTAACTTAACCTCACTGGTAGAAGTGTTTTTTAATACTATCTGTGCTGTTCTTCCCCTTAACCTGTCTCCGTTATGTAAGTCCCAGTTATCATTAACAGCACTTCTTGTTTTCATATTCCTTAGAAATGGTGCTCGTTGAACACCCTCTATGTCATTAAAATAAGTACTGCTTATCTCTGAATACATTCCGTTAGTATTAGAGGTATCTGCCTCTATATTCACTTCGCTCACCGTCCAGTTACCTGCCGTATGCAGCCCTATAGCCTCAAGTGTCTTAGATAATGACGGGTCTGGATTAAACACCACATCAACTATTACGTCATACTTAACAGTAAAAAAAGTAGCCCTGTCTGCTTCTGGGTCGTTCATCTTATATAACTCACCTTCTAAGAACGAATAAAAATAGTTCTTATACCGTGCATAACAGTCGATAAACAAATCTGTTTCAGCATCAACCCATATATCATAAAAGGCATACCACCTGTTTGATGGTTCATGGAACGCAAGTGTCTCATTATTATCCGAGTCTTCACTATCCTTAATGGTTACATAAAGTAACTTGTATTCGCCATCCCATTCGGTTAAGATATTAACATTGCTCACGCCGCTTTCAAGTAGGTTTTTGGATATATTCCTGAAGTAATGTTCCATTTTATAATCCTGCCCTGTCTCTGTTTCTTTACCTGATATAGGAAATAGTCCATTTACACTGTCCCTCCAAAAGACACCATTCTGTATGTCATACCCATAAACATAATTATCTATCTTATTTATGGATTCTGGGTTTAGTGTCCCGTATTCCCTTGATAGCTCTCTCGTAGAGCCAAGTATACTATCACTCTTCGATACCGTTGATTGACCTGTGGTATCAATATATTCGGTTTTCCCTATCCATACGGCTGTTGTCCTGTCCTCCTGATAAACCCTTAGCATGTCTCCTATCTGCTCTATAGCCTGTATCTGACCATTACGGTTAGGTAGAGATATATAATCAAGAGCATCATAGGTGCAGAGTCCATTGATATAAGTATCCTGCACAAAGGTGTTCGTCCATCTTATGTCATTCAAATATGTCTCCCCAAGGTCTGATTCTATGTTTATCTTACCATAATCATAACTATTGGATGTATAGAAGTCTGAATAGCTTGGTGATTCTATAAGATAAAGAGTGTCTTGTGAATCTGCGGGTGGTGTCCCGTCTCCATGTAATGCTTCAGAAAATGCTCTAGTTATAAAGTACACATCACCCCTTACAAATGTACCTTCAGCACTATTGCCTGCATCTTGATCTTGTGACGAACCCTTATGATAAAGAATATCACTATCAATATAAGTCTCATATATTGGGCCAAAGGCATAATAAATACTTTCTTGTGTTGTTGTTTTGGGTGTATATACTTCAATTAAACTGCTGTCTCCGGCATCATAATTATCAGGGGCTGTATCATCTTTGGCTACCTTAATGGTTCCTGCATCATAATCTATAATCTCAACATCTGATGTTTCTGTAACAATAGGCCCATAAGTATCATCCACACTTGATGCTTGAGTTAAAACTCTTACTCTGTCTTTATTCGCAGAATCATATGTGTAACTTAAATTACTTAACGGGTAATCTGTCTGATGGTCATCTATTGGCGTAAAATCAAATAATGTATAATCATCATCTGCTGTAGCTCCATCAGAGTCTTTTAAAACATATTGTATAAAATTACTTACATTCCTATTCCCCGTATAGAACCACTGCCAGTAAGCGGCCTCTGCTGGAGGCAGATGAGATATACTCCATGTTATCTTAGATCTGTATTGATAACGTGTTATGTCGGTACATGTTCCAGTAGCTCCGCCTGCACCGCCACCCGTTTGTGTTGAGGTGTCAAGAGTAAAAGTATCATCATCTACCCTCGTTATAGTCCACGTACTATTAGCATTTGTGTTTACTGTATGTCCCTCTATCGTTACCTCATCGCCAGTACTGTACCCGTGGTCAGTAATAGTTATTTTAATTGGCGTGGCATCTGTTGATGATTCTATATCTTGAGCTTCATTCCGACTATATTCCGGAATGGTGGGTACATACACTTCTGTACCGCCTGACGCCATAACAGCGAATGGACGCATCTCTTCATCATAATACACTATACCGAATTTATGTGTAGCTCCTGTCTTAAAACCCGTCCACTTATTTGGCTCCCCTGATACAGGGTCATATGTTTTAATGGTGGCAGGACTAAAACTTGTGTCTCCTTCATCAAGAACGGCAACCCAAAAATCCCCGTCATTGATAGTAAAACCAGCATAATTTGAATACCCAGACCAAATATTCCCACCAGCAGCTACAAGTATGGCAATAATACATTCATTTCTTAAGTCTTCATCCGTAGTGCCTTCAAACTCAAAACCTATAGATGCGGTGTGGTCGGGATTATGACTCTCTATCTCTATTTTAACGTAATCACCAGTAGAAACACCCCATCCGCCATCACTAATATCAAATTTGGCAAAATACCACGTTCCGCCTCTTGCCGTATCTGTCCCTGTTTCTGCTATACCAAAAGAATCTGTCTCTGTTGAGTAATCAGGTGTTACCAACGCTACCTCATCAAATCCCGCCGCCATAGCAACATTAAGTTCTATATTGTCAAACCCTTCGGTATTGCCACCTGTCACTATTACATTCTCGGAAATGTATCTTTCTGCATTGGCCTGTTTAGGCAATGAGTCAGACATGGTATTAATTTCGTTGTCATCCATAGCCTCAAGAGCAACATCGTTATAAAAAGCATAAGTGCTCTCACCGTCCTCAAACCTCTTGACATAAAACCACGTACCCCAATTACCCTCCCTGACAAATAACTCTACCCATTCAACAGTACCAAGATTACCTGATTGAAAAGCAAGGTCTAAATGGTTATTCGTTGTGATGGCATTCTCCACTTCTCCCTCAATAGATTCCTCGTCTTCAGGAAGACTAACCAGTGATATAGGTGCTGTGCGACTATAACCATTCAGCTCTCTATATTTATACCTATAGGTGAACTGGAAAAGTTTACCTCTGAGATTATTTATCTCCCTGTCCTCATCACTGTCATATGTAAAGGTTATTGGGCTTGAGGGGCGCATATTCATCCTTGAAAGAGATAGTGCTTCTAACTCACCAGAACTGTCACATGGGTATGTATAAAGAGTATATTCTTCCCAATTAACAACATCTCCTCTTGGGTCTGTGCCCGCAGCTCCTGTTAGATTTTTATATGTCCTTCCGTCCCTCGTTCTGACAATATCATCAACATCATATGGATCACCACTAACCCAAGCATCATATTCCTCAAAATTCTTTCCAAACGTTATATTAACCTTTTTAAGACCGTGAGTGTATCCATTATAATATATCCATCCATCTATTACTTCGGCTCCCTTAATGATTCTGTCTGCTTCAAACTCCACTGCTGAATGTTCCCATAAAACCTTAGCATAACTTTCATCAAGGGGGTCAAACTCAACTATAGAATTAAGGTAATTGCCCTCTGAAATATACCCCTGAAGGAAATAATATATCTTGTCGTTCTCGTGGTCTGTGGCGTAGCCAAGAGCCTTAGATTCGACAATGGTGTAATATGGTGTCCACTCATCATCTATCTTAGAGTTACCCAAAGAATGCTCTAATCTTCCACCATCATCGCTAGCGGGTATAACATTCCTTCTTTCCTTTGAATCACCTAAAGGAAAATATTCTGCGGAATCGTCTGAGTTTAATCCCGAACCCTTGAATGGAATATTATGTATCTTACTTGCCATATTATCTTATGGGTACTTGCGTCATTAAATAAAGCAATATATCCTTAAACTCACTTGCTGATGGTATGTGTGTCCTGCGAAGCATCTCTATCTCTTTGTCATACAGCCTCTCCCTGTCTCTCCTCTCTGTAAGACCAAGGCCATCTATCTCTGCCCTCATCCAGTTTAGATACCTCTCTACTGAGGATTGCGCCTGAATAGGTACATAGCTATCTCCCGTAAGGTTTAATCCTGATGAGACATATTGTAATATCACTGTCTCTGTAGGTATACCATTAATATATATCTTCCTTTGTTTCCAGTTAGGAGAAAAGTAATAAAGGTTATTCCCTCCCCTTGCACCATAATCAGTAGTCCTTGGTTCTAATAGTGTCTCTGTGTCTGTGGCAGCAATAGCTGCATCAGCAGTATTACCTGCTGTTATTTCTGTAGTGCTCCATTCATAATCATATATCTTTATATAATCTACTCCTCCATCATAATACTGAGCACCTGTATATGGCTTACCGATAAGCATAGTATCTGAGATGACAGACATCCCTGTGATAACAATATAATGCCCTCCCAGTGTGTCTACCACAGAAGTAGCAACACCGTCTACATATCGTGTACCACTGGAAGCGCCTATGTCGGCTGCATCAAGAGTTATGTAACCTGTTCCTCCATTATTCCTGAAATCTATAACATACTGCTGGTTGGTATAATCTTCAACATTTAGCTTCATAACAAGAGTATATGTCCCATTAAGGTTAATAGGTATGCTTGCATAATCATCTGTCCCATCAAAGGTGATATATGAAGAACTAAATGTAGGGCCACCACCAATAGACCCTCCCCTTCTTATGAATAATTCCCTATCAAGAAAATTCTCATAAAACAGTAAGCCGTCATCTACTTCGGCTGAAGGATAACCCTGCATTGTTGTTATGTCAAGAGAACCTTTAGGGGTTAATGTCCATAGTTCCCCGTTATAAGGTATTGACAGGGATATAATATCTATCAAGTCTTTGGGCATATCAAATATACCCGAAGCAACAGAATTAACCTTGGCTGTCCTGAAGGCATTCATGTGGTGTATACTAAGTTCACGCACACAATCAGTAGCATGTTCAAGATATAAATTCCAGTCATCAAGAGGTATCTTTCTCTTAAAAGCATACCTGTCAACTATATCCTGTATTTTTATTAAAGCGTTCGTATCCATTATACTTGTCTGTCTTTATTGTCATCTGCTAAATCAACGGGCTGTATGATGCCTAAGTGTTCAAGAGCCATCTTAACCACAACACCATCCATGCCATCTGGTATCACTACATTATCCGTATCGCTATATACCGTGAAAGGGATAAGCTGGTGTATAACGACCCCCGCTGTCGTTACTGCACTGGAAGGGCTGTAGAAATATACCTTTGTCCTGTCTAAATAATAAGGTATCCTGTCCGACACCTTAGAGGCATTTGTGTTGGGATACAAATAAAACTCCTTCTGTGTCATAGGCATAAATAATATCTCTGCATAATCGCCCTGTGCCTCTATGAATCTAACCCCATTACGCTTATCTGGTATAGGAATATAAGGGTGTGTTAGTGTTGCTGTGTAATTCAAAGATGTTCCGTCCTGTACCAGTGCAATGCTATACTCCTTTGTGTATTGGTCAAGTTCATGGGGGTTCTTTAGGGCTATCTCTGTAAAAACACCATTGATAGCCTTCTCAATAGCATGTTCTATCAACACAGGGTGATATTTGTTTGTCTTATCTACTTTCGGTAGATGGTTCTTTATATAGTCCCTTAGATGATTTTTCTGCATTTTATCTTGAGTTTATCTGTTCTTTTTTCTTCTCAGCATATTCAACTAAACAATTACATGCTTCGTTGCCAAGACTCAGAGCATATTGAGCCAGACATTCCATCATAAATTCATAATGGTAATATGGGTCTTCGTCTAACTCTCTGGTCACAGGTGTATAATTGTCGTCATAAAGAGTATGCACCTCACCATCTGAATCATATTCACCAGTAGCCCATACATGGTCTGAATCTCCTTCATTAAAATATTGCACCTCACCATTAACATCAATATAATAATCAAGAAACGGAACATCAGGCCGCTTAACATAGAGGACATCAACTGATGTTATGTCGGTTGGGAGAAAATAAAGGTCTGTATATATCCTGTAACAAACAGGGAATGATGTTAGTCTTCTCCCCATGAGATTATGATGTACCTCCATGGCTACCTGTGGCGATACGAGGTCTATCTTTCTGTAGGCAGCACTATATGTCCCCTTCACGGCTATAATAGCCGCTATGTCTATTATATTGGCTTCTATGGTTGTGAGGTCAAGGACGCCGGCGGCAAGGGCATTCCCTACGTTTGCCATAACATAGGGGTCAATATAACGAAGATCATGCTCTGCATCCTTTAGCTGTCCATTAATGCTTCTTAAATATATGTCCAGTTTCCTTTTAAAGAAAGCCTCCCATGACGATTCAAGGACTCTATTGAAGTCATCAGGGCTAATCCTGTTGCCCTTCACCTCTTTTTTGATTATAACGTCTAAATTACTGCGTAGTTCATGTAAGGTCATAACTATCTATTAATTTCATTTACCTGTTCTGCTATTACTCCTTCATCTACATCAATACCCAGATACCACATCATTAACTTAATAAGGTCTGGTGCACAACTATCAGGCCACTCAAACTCCGTTGAACTGGCTGAATCATAAACATAAATACCGCTATCCAGTTTATCAACATAAACAGGCGTAGCAGGATACCTTATGTAATTTATATCAGCACTCGTTATAGTTGACGGATAAAACCTTATGTTGGCCGAATCCACCGTACATACAGGATAAGTGGTTGATGGCTGAGTGAGTGAATCAATAAGCCTTTCTTGTAGTTCCATGTCTGTTATTACATCGCAATAAGTGGGTGTGCCGCCTGTGTCAACAGAGACGGAACTTAACCTGTAAAAATTAGCTGGAATAGTCCACAGCCCGGCCACCACCGCTTCGCTCTCATTAACATCTTTCAAGAACTTAAGGTTATCACTCTCACTTCTCGTTTCTTCCCATTTATCATATCGGAAATTAAGGTATTCGAGATTAGCTCTCTCTATTAGAACATTGAAGCCTTCCTTTGCTGTTTTATTGACACCCCTTGCCTGTGCCATAATATTTACGACATGAAGAATATCATCAAGCGTTACATTGGTCATATCTTTTTAATTTACTGCAAAGATACAAAAATCCTATTCATCACTTTGAGTAAAGAAAAACCCCCTTCCACTCTGAGAAGGGGGCAAGAAAACCACGAAAGAGAAAAACTTTAGTCCCGGGT